>Ga0182746_1000110_pt1 | contig 152122 bp, 117 predicted proteins | sample eDN3rd30CBELigOP_FD_128881 | JGI IMG/M metagenome (GOLD analysis project Ga0182746, IMG submission 128881) | Enriched Organic Plus compost microbial communities from Emeryville, California, USA - eDNA 3rd pass 30_C BE-Lig OP (version 2) (version 2) ...
CATTAATGGGTCGAACGACCCGGTTCAATGAAAAGCCCTGAGAACCACTCTTAATGAAGGTTGACATTATAAGGGAAATCCAAAGCCTTTTTAAAATTTTTATTAATCCTTATTACAATATTGAAGTAGTGTTCTTAATACGAGATTACAAAGCAGCGGTGGTTGGGGCTGCTTTTTAGTTTTGAAGAGAAGTAGAAAACTAATTTGAAAGGTTGAAACTTGTGGGAGCTGTATTAATACTATATTGGCTCAGAAGATTATTCAACCAAATGTCAAATTAACTGAAATAACCTCGGTAGATGTTTTAAAGAAGGCAGCTTTCATTGAAGTGTACAAACGGGTAAAAGGCGGTAGGGATACTATGGTTACACATAGAGTTGGATTCTTTCTAAATGACAGGTATCTGGCAACGTGTTACCACCTGTATAAAACAGACTCACTTTGGATCCCTTATAGAGTTCGTATTCGCTATGCCCCGAAAATAATGACAATCTATGTTTTATGGGATACCATCAGTGCTTCTATTGACTACGTTACATTACCAGGACAATATGATTTTAAGAAACATATTTACGATCCTTTGAACCCCCTAACAGACTTTCTAATTCTTAAAACGATAAGGCCAAGTAAAAGTCCAAAAGTAGAATATGATAAAGATTGGCTTATATCACAGAATGAACTTCAATATCCTATGCCTGTATTTAGTCATAAGAGAGAAGAATTGATATTAACTCCAAAAGTTGGGGTAGTCACGCCTATTTTTATATCGAAATATATTTATGGTAACGCGAAAGATAGTTTTTATATCATAAATTTTGTTGGCACAGCAAGCCATGGAGCATCAGGCGCGGCTTGTTTTAATAAAGCTGGCAAAGTAGTGGGAATGATTTTTGGAGGTGATGACTCTAAAAGCCAGTCAGATAACCGAATATATGAGGTTTACTATAAAAATGGCGTAATAACTGAAAAAGATAAAGAGCGTTATAAATATTACATCAACAAAAGTACAGACTCAAGGCTTGGGTCAGCGGTGCAAATAGACTATCTACTTGATAAATACTGTAAAGGGTATTTATAAGAATCCCCAATTAGAATAGGAACAAAACGAGTGCTGAATGGCCTAGTGGGCTGGCGTTATTTCGTCCGATAGTTAAGATTAGTTAAAATATTTTGAGAGATCAGCCCAATTTTATTTGATGATTACTGGCTTTTTATTGTCGAACAATATATGATGAACGAATATTATTCTATCTTCATAGAATCACCACCATTCTAAAATAATGCTACTGCCATGCCTCAGAATCGATTCAAGAAATTTATTCAGGATAATTGGAAAGTTATATTGTATATATTGGTTGTGTTGTTTGGTATATTTTGTATCTATCGGCAGTTTGATAAAGTGACACCTGGACAATTCACAAATCTATCTATAGGAGCAGCACTTGCCTTTTTTCTGGGTGTGCTTGAATTTATAAAGGATTATCGCCAAGGAACTAGTAAGAGCTGGTCTTTAACAATGATTATTCTATCCACGCTAGGTTTTCTGTATTCCATATATACTTCGGCTGAAAGTAAGGAAGATGGCATTAGCGCGAACGAGACGAATACCACTCTCCAAAATCAGCTAACCAGTATGGAAGGCAAAGTTGACTCAGTAAAAATTTCTCAACGGGATGCAAAAGAAATCTTAACCGCATTAACAGAAGCATCAAGCAAAGTCCAATCTACCGCTGACCTTATAAAAGAACGAACTGACAGAAGCATTTACATAACTGACTCAGTAACCCGTTCACAAATGAGAATTCGCCGATCTATGGACGAACAAAGGATGTACTCGGCGTACCAACTCTTAATTTGGACTTATGATGAAGCCTTATGGAGACTAAAAGATGCCAAGGACCTTGAAGCTGCGACGGTAGAATTTCATGATTTGTTACCAAAAATAAAGTCAGTCTTAGTAGGCGAGCTAAATAATGAAATTATGACTTCGAATCCATATGTTGAACCCATCTGGAATTGGATGAATCATCAGTTAGCAGGCTGGATTGCTAATCCGCAGATGTTTCAAATAAATAAGGAAGGTTATGACCAAATGCTGGAAATTTTCACGAATATTTATTGCTATTTTAAGAAGCAAATTTTTTCCTATTACACTTTGAACAATGAAAGATTTGAATACAATAAAGAGGCTGAAACGCGTCTTAAAAAGCCAAAATGGGGGATTTCGATTGGAATTATAAAACCACATGTCCTCACTCCAATTCCTCCTTGCAAATAAATATTAGATCGTGTTATACTAGAGTTTCAAATTTAGCCTCTGGAAGCCTACCTTCCTAACGTAAAAATGTTCACTTTATACCGCTAAGTAGATTTCTATATTGACTACTTGTATCGAATGCTCTGAGATAAACTATATAGATTCTTTCTCAACACCTAAAAAAATTAAATTCCTCGATCTGGCAGTGATTTATGTTTTAAGTATTCTTTTTTATAAATCACCCCGCCCACGTCTCCCTATCCAAACTCCTGTACTGTATCGCCTCTGCCAGATACTCCGGCCTGATCTCCGCACTTCCTGCCAGATCTGCAATCGTCCTCGCCACTTTCAATATCCTGTCATAAGCCCTTGCTGATAAATTCAGTTTGGTCATGGCTGTCTTCAACAGGTTATGCCCCACCTGGCTGATTTCGCCGATCTCCTTCAGCATCTTGCTGCTCATTTGCGCATTACAATAGATACCGGGATTGTTCTTATAACGTTCGGCTTGTTTCTCTCTTGCCAGGATAACACGCTCGCGGAGCTGTGAGGAATTTTCCTGTGGCCTTGCTGATGATAGCTCACTGAAAGCAACAGGCGTTACTTCCACATGAAGATCTATCCTGTCGAGCAGCGGCCCTGACACTTTGTTCAAATATTTCTGAACAGCTCCCGGAGGGCAGGTGCATTCTTTTTCGGGGTGGTTGTAGAAGCCGCAGGGGCAGGGATTCATGGAAGCGATCAGCATAAAAGAAGCCGGAAAGTCTAAGGCTATCTTAGCACGGGAAATGCTCACCTTTCTTTCTTCCATGGGTTGACGCATTACCTCTAAGACAGTTCGTTTAAATTCCGGTAATTCATCCAGAAATAATACACCATTGTGTGCGAGAGAAATTTCTCCTGGTTGAGGAGTGCCTCCGCCACCTACCAATGCTACATCACTGATGGTATGATGAGGTGAGCGGAATGGCCGCCTGGAGATCAATGAGGAATTTTCGGGAAGCTTGCCTGCTACAGAATGGATCTTGGTTGTTTCCAATGCTTCCTGTAAAGACAAAGGCGGCAATATAGTGGGCAATCTTTTTGCCAGCATTGTTTTGCCGGCCCCTGGCGGACCGATCAGCACTGCATTATGACCACCGGCTGCAGCAATTTCCAGGGCCCGTTTAATATTTTCCTGGCCTTTTACATCAGCAAAATCAATTTCGAAATCATATTGTGAGTGAAAAAATTCGTCGCGCGTGTTTACAAAAACAGGCTCCAACCCTTTTTCATCATTTTCAAAAAAACGGATCACTTCATTGATATGGCTTACACCATATACAGAGAGATTATTGACCATGCCGGCTTCCCGCGCATTGGCTTTTGGCACGATCAATCCTTTGAAACCTTCCTTGCGCGCTTGTATGGCAATCGGCAATGCTCCTTTGATCGATCTTACCTGCCCATCCAAACTCAATTCTCCCATGATCAGGTAGGAAGCTAAAGCCTCCGGATTGCGCATTTGTTCTGAAGCGCTTAATATACCCAGTGCTATGGGCAGATCAAAGGCCGTTCCGCTTTTCCGAATATCCGCAGGTGCCATATTGATCACCACTTTAGTGCGTGGCACCATATAACCGTTAGTCTTAAAAGCACTTTCCATTCTTTGCAGGCTTTCCTTAACAGCACTGTCAGGCAGTCCCACAATAGTAGAATCCTTTCCGGAAGAAGATATCCAGTTGGCTTCAATGGTAATAGTAATGGCTTCCACGCCATATACAGCGCTGCCATAAGTTTTGACTAACATGGAGGAAAGGTAGAGAAAAGGATTGGGGCGGTAAGGGGTTTTATACGAGTTTAAATGTTGAAAAAACGGTTTGTTATCCGTGCCGTCATTTGGTCAATTGATGTATTACCTCTCCACTAAACAGCAGCGCGGTTTCCGGATCAAGTTCAAGTTTGCTTATACCCGGATCAAGCTCAAATTCAAACTCTGTATAACGATTGATAATGTTCACCTTTTTGATAGTCGTTTTACCTGACCGGCCCGTAAATTTCAATGTCAACGGAAATACAAATCCCTTTTCCTGTAATTGCCTTACCACTACTACTGTTTTTCCTGTCTTCATGGCATTAAACCATTTGACTTCTATTTCAGGAACACCCGGCGAATACAACCACTGATCAAAAAATGCTGACAGATCTTTACCGGATGTCTTCTCAAAGACTTTCTGCAAATCCCTTGTATCCGCATTACTGTTTGCGTACTGACTGTAATAAGCCCGGATGGCTTTATGAAAAATTGTATCTCCTAATTCTTTACGCAGCATGTGTAAGATCCAGCCACCTTTCTGATAACTGTTCGAATTCAGCAATGACATATAATTGCTCGTTTCATCCACCACTGACCGCTTATAGGTGACCAGTGATTTTATTACCTGTTCCCGGTCTTCCTTCAGCATATACATCGCCGTATCCTTCCCGTATTTATTTTCCATATACAGGATGGTCATGTAAGTGGCAAACCCTTCACTAAGCCATAAATGCGCAAAGCTTTTCTCCGTCGCCATATTGCCAAACCACTGATGTGCGATCTCATGCGCCAGCAGGCTTTCTGATTTTCTTGTGCCCGTTACAGTGTTCTCCGCATAAAAAATGGTATTCGCATTTTCCAACCCGCCAAAAATGGTTTTGGATTGAACATTCGCCAGCTTTTTATAACCATAAGGGCCAACATAATCAATAAAGAAAGGAAGTATCTCTTTCGCCTGTCCATAATCATAAAATCCTTTCTCTTTGTTTTCAGGATACACCCAACTATACACCGGTATGCTGTCCTTCACCATCCCTGCCAGATCAACTGCAAAATCGGCCACGCCGATCACCATTACTTTTGTGGCTATCGGCACATCTTCTTTCCAATGCGTTATTTTTTTATTCCCTTCCTGGCTCGTTTCATTTACCAGTATGCCATTTGATACAACCCGGTAATGCTCCGGTGCTGTAACAATAAACTCAACAGAGGCTTTATCTGCCGGGTTATCTATGCAAGGCAACCATTTATGCCCGCGGTTGGGCCAGTTGTCGGCAAAGAAACTGCGATGGCCATACATGTTTTTGGAAATGATCAAACCGTCTGCAGGTATGCCTTTGTAGTTTATCGTGAATGTATGCGTGCTTCCGGCTGGCAGGGCATCTTTCCATGCCAGTTCCAGTTTTTCATTCTCTTGTTTTGCTATGGAGTTTATGATCAGTCCGTCCATTTCGCACGATTGCACCTGCATGCCCTTGCCGGTAGCGGCTGTACTGAAATCGAGCAAAACCTCCGATAAGGGTTCCAGCAATTTCAGGGTGATAACGGCTTTTCCTTTGATGGTATCAGCCATATCCGAGAGTTCAATATTGAACTGGTAATGCTGTACATCATATAATGATGATGAGGAAGGCGATTGGGAAAAACAGTGATGCGAAAAACAACAAATGGCCACCAACAGGGTGCCGGCAAATGATCTCATCTGAACGGTTTTGTATGAAGATAGGCATTATAAATTTTCCAGCATCTCCACCACTTTTTCCCTTTTGAGGATCACATAGCCAAGCCGGTCGTTGCTGATGCCTTCTTTCAACTGGTAGGAAAACTGCAACTGATCATCCTCCACATTTGTTTCAAAATAACGGAAGGAAATATTGGGGAAACCCTGCAGTTCATTGCCTATTTCATAAAGATGGGTGGAAAGGATGAAAAGGGAATTCTTAATTTTTATCAATCCTTTGATCACGGTAAGCGAACACTTCATCGCATCCTGCACATTGGTGCCTTTAAACAGTTCATCGATCAGCACCAGCCATTTTTTTCCGTTATTGATCTTGCCGATCGTATTCTTTATCCGCTGCACTTCATTAAAGAAAAAGCTTTCGCCTTTGGCGATATTGTCCACCACATTGATATTGCTGAGCAAACCATCAAACAGTGTAAGCCGCATGCTGGCCGCAGGCACGCCCATGCCGATATGCGCCAGGAACACCGAAGACCCGACTGATTTGATCAGTGTGCTCTTGCCCGCCATATTCGCCCCGGTGAGAAAAAGAAAATTATGTTCCGGGTTCATCTGCAGATCATAAGGCACCGGGTTGGGAATAAGGATATGATAAAGCCCTTTTGCTTCCACCAGTGGCGATTCCTGTTCTACGAACTCAGGGAATGACAACTTATATGTTTTCACAGCCACGGCCATCGAATACCAGGCATCCAGCCGGCTGTAGATATCCATCAGCTCCAGGGTTTTCAGGCGAAGGGGATTGCGAAGATGATAACCGAAATAAAGATTCTGCCGCCTGGTGAGGGGAGTGCCGGGAGTGGTGGCTGAAAGTTGTTGCAGGGCTGGTTCTTTCAACACCTGTGTAATACGGTCAATATAGATCTTGATATGCGGAGGGAAGTCAAGCCCTTCCAGCAGCATTGTTATTTTTTTTAACCCCCGGTAAAAATCTGCAAAATGCGTCATGGAATATTTCAACATGGAATAATCTTCGCTATGCAGCCAGCGATAGAAAAAATTATTGATGCTTCCGGTATTCTCACTGATCGGGTCAAGCGCATAATCCATGAATTTGTCCATCACCAGCATGGTGCCATTGGTGATATCGGTGGGCCAGTCCTGTACATGTTCTATCAGGGTGCGGATCACGTTCTGCGTGCCAATGATCTTCCTGATGTCATTATGCGGTTCGGTAAAAAAACGGCGCAGCCATTCTTTTCCGCCGGTGGTGCGGGTAAAATTGAGCTTATGAAAAATAGAAAATTCTTCCTCCGTATGGAAAATCGAAATGTCGTTAAAGGAAATATTATCTATCTGCATGGGAGATATTATTTTGTATGGCGTGTTGTATCGCAAAGAACGCTAAGGTTTCGCGGAGATCGCAACGTAGCGCCCTTTGCGCAACCGTAGCGTTCTTTGCGATACAACACGCCATCTATAGTTACCTTTCAAACCTTAACCGTTCGCCCTGCTTAGATTCATTCCACTCCGGATTCCATACATTTTTATCCGTTGCTTTATACACCAGGTGCCCGTTCACAAAAGTATGGGTGATGGCTGCGGGGAACCGGATGCCTTCCAGCGGGCTCCAGCCACATTTGTATAATATATTTTCCTTGTTCACCGTGCTGCTGCTGTCAAGGTCAACGATCACCAGGTCTGCATGATATCCTTCCCGGATATATCCCCTTTCTTTTACCCGGAAACAATCGGCTACTGCATGGCTCATTTTCTGCACGATCTTTTCCAGCGATATTTTCCCTTGCTGAAAATAATACAACATCATCAACAGCGAATGCTGCACCAGCGGAAGCCCTGCATGTGCTTTTTCATAGGGCTCATTTTTTTCTTCTATCGTATGAGGCGCATGGTCAGTGGCGATCACATCAAGACGGTCATCCAGCAAAGCCTCCCATAAAGCAGATTTGTTATGTGGTGCTTTAATGGCCGGATTGCATTTGATCTTATTGCCCAGCCTTGCATAATCATCACTGGTAAAATGCAGGTGATGCACGCATACTTCTGCTGTGATCCTTTTTTCTTTCAGTGGTAACATATTGCTGAAAAGCTGTAACTCTTTTTCCGTGCTGATATGAAGGATATGAAGCCGGGTGCCGTATTTTTTGGCAAGCTGAACGGCATAAAAGGAAGATTCAAAACAGGCTTCTTCATTGCGGATCACCGGGTGGTCGGCTGCTGTTAATTCACGCCCGGCTGCTTTCAATGCTGCAAGATTAGCCTTGATGATCTTTTCATCTTCACAATGCGTAGCGATCAGCAGTTCGCTTTCGCTGAACACTTTTTCCAGGGTAAGCGGATTATCGACCAGCAGGTTGCCGGTAGAAGAACCCATGAAGATCTTGATGCCGCAGATATCGTTCTTACGGGCATTTACCTTCAATGCTTCCGCTGCATTTTCATTGGAAGTGCCGATATAAAAGGAGTAGTTGGCCAGCGAACTGCGGGCTGCAATACTGTATTTCTGTTCCAGCAACTCTTCGGTAAAAGAAGGTGGCACGGTATTGGGCATTTCCATAAAGCTGGTAACGCCGCCGGCCACTGCTGCTTTGGCTTCTGTGTAAATAGTGGCTTTATGGGTAAGGCCCGGTTCCCGGAAATGCACCTGGTCGTCGAGGGCGCCGGGCAACAAAAATTTGCCTTCCCCGTTTATTTCAATGACCGCAGTATCGGTAGAAGATATAAGTGGAGCTATTTTTTCGATCCGCCCGTTTTTGATCAGTATATCGGCCGTTCGGATCAGGCCTTCGTTGACGATACGGATATTTTTTATCAGATATATTTGCATACTTTGTTGAATATTATCCAAAATAACTGGCAATGCAATTTATAAAAACCCTTGTAAGACTGCTTGTTTTTCTTTTTCCATTCATTGCTTCTGCTCAATCTACCTACCTGCCACAAGGGGATAAACAATCCGTGCTGCTGGAAAGGCTGGAAATAAAAGCCCAGACAGATTCAATACTCAATTTTTCAAAGATCAAGCCCTTTAACCGGAGCAAATATGTGATCAATGGAGTGAAGAATTATCTGCAAAACAATGGAGAAGAGAAACTGTCGCGCGTTGATCTGCACAACCTGCGAAGCATCTACTACAACAATACGGAATGGCTGACCGAAGAAGAAAGACAACAGTACGCCAGCAAAAAACCGATCTGGAAAAAGCTGTATACCACGCCGGCCAATTTTTATGAAGTGCATGTAAAGGATTTTGATCTGATGATCAATCCCGTAGTGCAATATGTGGTCACCAAAGAAAAGGACAATGATCAAACGCTTTTCCTGAACACACGCGGCATAAGCCTGCGGGGAAGGATCGCCAACAAGATCGGGTTCTCCGCTTATCTCACCGATAACCAGGAACGCGATCCTTTGTATGTGCAGCAATGGATCAACGACAGGCTGGCAGTGCCGGGCCAGGGTTATTATAAAAACTTTAAAGCACCTGGCGGAGTGGATTATTTTGATGCCCGTGGTTATATCACTTTCAATGTTACCAAATATATAGATGTGGCATTCGGCTATGACAAGAATTTTATCGGCAATGGATACCGCAGTTTATTCCTGAGCGATTTTGGCAACAGCAATCTTTTTCTCAAACTCAATACAAGGATATGGAAATTCAATTACCAGAACCTTTTTATGGAGCTGGCTAATGCCGATAACCAGGGCATAACGGATAAATTGCTTGGAAAGAAATATGCAGCGATGCACCATCTTGATATTAACATAACAAAATGGTTGAACATCGGCTTGTTTGAAGGCGTGGTATTCGGACGTGTGAACCGTTTTGATTTCAGCTACCTGAACCCGGTGATCTTTTACCGCTCTATTGAACAACAGAACGGAAGTAATGATAACTCTGTAGCGGGTCTCGATTTCAAAGCCAATATCGCCAAACGTTTCCAGGTGTATGGACAATTCCTGCTCGATGAATTCAATTTGTCAGAAGTAAAGGCCAATGATGGATGGTGGGGCAATAAATGGGGATACCAGCTCGGTGGCAAATACATTGATGCATTTGGTATAAAGAATCTTGACCTGCAGGTGGAAACCAACCATGTGCGGCCATTCACTTATTCGCATCGTGATTCTGTAGCTAATTACACACATTATAATCAGCCTTTGGCCCATCCACTGATGGCCAATTTCCAGGAATACATCGGTATTGCCAGGTATCAACCTGCTCCGAAATGGATGATACAGGCTAAAGCTATCTATTATCAACAGGGAAGGGATTCAAGCAGCGCTAATTTTGGCAGCAATATCTTTTTACCCAATGTCCCTCCTTATCGCACTATGGACCATGGATTCAATGTTGGATCAGGTTGGAAAACGAACGTGCTTTATACATCCCTGCTGCTATCTTATGAGTGGAGGGAAAACCTGCTGATTGAATTGTTTGGCGTGTACCGCAAGCAGGAAACAAAAACGCCGCCTGTTACTTCAGGCAGTACAACAGTTGTTTCTTTAGGTATAAGATGGAATATGCACAGAAGGGAGTTTGATTTTTAAATTATTCGTGGAGTATCGCAAAGAGCGCAAAGTATACGCAAAGGACGCAAAGAATAGTATGAAGTTTACGTTGCGTCCTTTGCGTATACTTTGCGCTCTTTGCGATACTATCCTTCAAAATGGAAACTCAGCATGATCATCCTCGATTGTATCTTATCAAACACACTCGAGTATTTCACACTTGCATCACGGTTATGAATATTGGGAATGCCATTGCTGATCTTCAACTCAGGAGAGAAGATAAAGCTTTTAAGAAAGAAATTGAAACCAATGCCCAGCTCGGGACCAAAATCTGATCCTTTGATCTGAATGGTACCATCTGATTTTTTATTACCTGAAAGCGTGAGATCGGCTTTGAAGCCTGCCAGCATATACACCCTGAAATTGCCGATACGGTCTGATTGCAGTTTTACCTGGATGGGAAAAGAAACAATGATGGGATTCAGGCTTTGTACAATTTCTGTTTTATTGTCCTCAGGATATTTTAAACGGTAAGCGATCTTTCTTTCCGTAAAGATCAATTGCGGGTTGAAGCGCAACTGGAAGCGGTCAGAAATGCGGGCGGTAGCCAACAGGCCGAGATTCAGTCCTGTGGAGTTCATTGGTTCTGCCGAAAGCACCGTATCGCTCTGGAGAAAATAGGGATGCATTTGCGGATGGAACCGGCTTGAATTAACGCCAAGCGTAAGGCCAAAATAGTAGGGTTTGAAATCGTGATCGTACAGATTGAGCTCGCGTTCCTGCGCTACCGAAGTTTGCGCCAAGCTAACCAGGCCAATCAGCAAACACAATCCGATCTTTAGCGTACAGGCTTTCTGCCGGTGTAAATACAACATATTCCTAAGCTTAGCGATTTATAACGGGTATCGGAAAAACCAACTTTGGTCAGGATATCCCTCAGGTGTGCGCGGGCAGGAAATACATTGGCAGACTCGTTCAGATATTGATAGGCTTCTTTGTTCTGTTTGAACCACCGGGCCAGTTGCGGCGCCACAATGCCCATGTACAGATTATATAAACCGCGTACGGGCTGCGGCGGTTTGGTAAATTCCAGTATCACCAACTGACCGCCGGGTTTCAATACCCTCAATATCTCAGAAAGTCCTTTTTCCAGGTTTTCAAAATTCCTTACACCGAATGCCACCATCCCGGCATCAAACGTATTTTCCGCAAAGTTTATTGTTTCGGAATCTCCGTGCTGTAACTGGATTTTATCCACAAGTCCTTCTTTCTCAATTTTCTTTCTCCCAACTTCCAGCATTTGCGTGGAAATATCTATACCTGTTATATGGTCAGGGTCAAGCATTTTACAAGCCCTGATAGCCATATCTCCGGTGCCGGTGGCTATGTCCAGGATGGTTTTGGGGCGGTCTTTTTTCAGGAAGGAAATGGCTTTTTTCCGCCAACGCACATCGGTGCGTGCAGAAAGGAAACGGTTCATAAAGTCATAGCGGCAGGCAATGCAGTCAAACATTTCAGCTACCTGTTCTTTCTTTCCTTTTTCAGAATCCTTGAAAGGAATGACATGATCGTGGGGTAAGGGTTTTGCCATGGTGCGCAAAGTTAAGGAGGCTTGGGGAGTTATCCGTTGACCGATGGCCGATGTTCGAATGGCCGATGGCCGAGTGGAAACCTTCCGCTGTCACCCCGGCGGCTTCGCATTTGCAACCGGGATCCCGTAAATTTGCAGGTTTATGGTATGGAAATAATAGATGCCAAATACCTGATCAGCAATGCGAACTATGAGCAATGCCCCCAGCCGGACAAACCGGAATATGCTTTTATTGGCCGGAGCAATGTGGGCAAATCCTCGCTGATCAATATGCTTTGCAACAAAAAAGCCCTGGCCAAAACCTCTTCTGCGCCGGGGAAAACACAGTTAATCAATCATTTCGAAGTGATATCGGGTGACAGGCAGAAATGGTACCTGGTCGATCTTCCTGGCTATGGCTATGCTAAAGTATCGCAAAGCAGCCGCCGGCGCTGGGAACAGATGATCGAGAATTATATCCGGAAAAGAGAAAATCTTAGTTGTTTGTTTGTGCTGGTAGACAGCCGGCATGAGCCACAGAAAATAGATCTGGCTTTTATTAACCAGCTAGGCAACTGGGAAATTCCTTTTTCCGTCATTTTTACTAAAGCGGATAAGAACAAACCCGGGGCCACGTTGCGGAATGTGACAGCATTCGTGAACCGGTTGAAAGAGACCTGGGAAGAAGTTCCCCCGTTTTTTGTCACCTCCGCCGAAACCGGAGAAGGGCGATCATTGATACTTGATTATATAGATGACCTGAATAAGGCATTTATAAACAGAGATATACGCATTTAGTTATTCAATATTAATTCCGTTACTTTGCGGTAATCTGACCTTAGTTATGCGAAAATTGCTATCCTACCGAAACATTGCTGCTGTACTTTTTGTATTCACGTTCTTCATTTTCGTGCTTGCTCAGCAATATACAAGGCAGAATGGGGCAGATCGGAATAACCGGCTTGTTTCTACCTCACTGCAAGCTGACTCCACTGCGCGAGTGATGGATCAACCAACTCCCGCAGCGATCATCGTACGCTAACATATTTGAATCCTTTCTGCTGTTACGATACATAACAATCAGCTATTACAATAATAAAAATCGGGGAAATCAGGAGGAGACAATGCCCTGTACAGAGGAACTCCCTGTATCAACGGGCGGATCGGCAATAAAGCAGTGATCAGTTCACTACTTTATTCGCACAACTGCTGCTGGCGAATGCTTCTGGTTTGGCTTTGAACGCAAAGCCCATTCCGAGGATATAGCCCATGGCTTCTTTGAGTGCATCATTGCTTTTGAAATGCGGATTGGTGTTGATGTCCGCATGCACTTCCATGTCCACATTGTAAACAGTGAACAGATTGCACAATTCATACGCAATCTCGATGCTCTTGGCTACTTCCATCAGCATACGCTCTTTGATGGTGAATTGCTGACGGGTCTTTTCATTGTGAATGAACATAAACCCTCCATGTCCTTCACGAAGGAATACGATCACCGTCGCAAATTCTGTTTCTTTCCCTTTTACCTGAGAGTCGGTGCCGATACAGACTTTCAGCCTGTAACCGGCTGCAGTCTCACGTTTGATGGCATTTTCAACAGCATGGATAATTGGGAGATCAATCGGGTCGCCATTAAATTTTCTCCAACGCATATAAAAAAAGGTTTTCCTAAGTTATAGAAAAACCTCCGATAATCAAGCAGGGTACGGATTAATGTTCTGTTATCAGCACGTAGAATAGCTTATTGACGAATGAGTTTTTCCGTGTATTGACCATCCTGACCGGTATAACGGATAAGATACATACCTGGTAAAAGGTTCGGTGCGTTCACTGTGTTTAGGCCACTGCTCAGCTTGCCGCTGCTGATATGGCTCCCATTGGCATCAAGCAGGATATAACCATAATTGCCGGGACTGCTGATATAAATTGTATTGCTTTGAATGGGATTGCCTGTAAGCTTTGGCCAGCTAAGCTTTTGATCATTTTGTAGGGTAATAACATTGGAGTAATAACGATGACCATCTTCCAGGCTTATATTTATGCGGTATCTGGCTGTGGGCGAACCTACCGGCTGATAAATATAGGAACGGACCTCTGTGCCGGGGTCAGCCAGTGTATGGAAACTTCTTCCATCCACTGATATCTCCACTGTTTGCTGCACGATCGTTTCATCTACATCCACATTCCAGTTCAACTGATGCTTGCCACCGGCAGCAGTGCCACGCAGGTCCAGCTTGCGTAAAGGAAGCACACCTGCTCCTGTTGTTTCGATAGTTGCATGCATGGAATAAGAGCCGAGGCTGGCATAAGCCGGCGCATACTGATTGCCTTTTCCTTCCACTTTAAGAAAATAAGTGCCGGCATACAACACGGTGTCAGCAACAGAGCTTAGCAGGTTGCCCGGATTGTAAACACTTAAAAGAGTTTCCTGTTCATTATAGAGGCTTACCTGCATGTCCAGATCAGAACCTGCGTTGCCGGTGCCTACATTATAAGGCACGGCATTGATCTGCAAACGGCCATCGGCAGGCATGATAAAACGGAAGATATCCTGGTCGGTGTTGCGATCTATTACACCGGTCACGTCAAACTGATTGGCCGTGAAAGCAGGCACAGTGGCAGTAGCGAAAGTTTTACCATGATCATCCGGCCTGTAGCCAAAACCATTGGCTTCAGAAGTGATCACATCCAGATCACTTTGGCGGGAATCACAACCATAGATGGTAGTGCCATCATGCCAAAGCGTGAAGTTCTGATAATAACCAACACCCATGATGGGAGCCCAACCAATTTCGCCAGCGCCTTTGCCGGAATCATAGTCGGAGATCTTGTTGCAGTCTTCATCATACTTTGTCTGGTGTTGCAATCCAAGTGTATGGCCTGCTTCATGGGAAGCAGCTTCAGCCACGCGTTTGGGAATATAATTTAATAAGGCAGTGAACACAAAACAGGGAGCATTGGTGCCCCAGGCAAATGAACCAACCCATGATACACCACCGGCCCCATTACCATACCAACTGGAAGTGATCGTGAACACAACACGCGTACGTTGTTTTGCCGGAGCTGCCCAGTATTTAGTGGAGTCAGTAGTGATATTAATATTGAAAGGACGATAATCTTCGGCTATGCGGTTAAACACTTCAATGATCTGTGTATTGTTCATTCCTGATGGTCCGCAAACAAGAGGACCAAAAACCGGGGGTAACCAGCTACCTGTGTTATCCGTATGGCCATCAAAATCGAGGAAGATGACGGCCGGGGCAGAAGGATAACTGTTCATCACAGGGACGTCTTGTGCATCAGCTTTCACCTGGGAGGCCAGCAGGATCAATGCAAACAGGTAGTGGTAAAGTGGTTTCATAGCAGCATGAGTTTTTCAGGGATGGATAAAAACGGGCGGATACTATTCGGCCATCATTTCATGTAGGTTTTTTTTGACCCAGAAATACTGGTTGTTTTTTTCCTGCAATTCAAAAGCGTCGCCATGCTGGTAACTGAAGATACGGCCAACAAAGCTGACCGTACCATCAGCATTGGTAACTGAAGAAAGGGTGAGCGTGGCGCCATTGAAATTGGTGGACTGGATGGATACGGTACGCAATTGCTGATCGTTCTCGCTATAGACGTACGCGATTTTGCCGGTAAAAGGGCTGACTCTGCCGCCGGCAAGAGGCAGTTTTATTTCCTGGTTTTTTTGTGCACTGGCGGAAACAATATTCAGGAGGTCCTGTTTATCTACCTGCATAGAAGCTGGCAGGCTGTTAAAAAGTTTAGGCTTATTGTAATTGGGCTCCCTGAGCGGGGCTTTTTCTTTTTCCTGTGCTTGCAGAGAGAAGCTGCAAAACAAGCATAAAATATATAGCAGGCGAATGCCTGGTATTTGACGGTTGTTCATGGGATATATATTTATGACAAGGTGATACAGGCAGTTGGATTGGCTGCACTGGTTTTCAGTGGGGACGGTAATGCAAGATTGAGTAAAGTTTTTTATTCAGACAACCCCATAGGGGGCATAAATGAATAAATAGAGTGGTAGTACGGTTGGGTGATCGTAATTCTTCTATCGGATGGGATGGGAAATAACCGGGAAGCTGTTTTATTAATATTGTCCTGTACTTAACAATACCAGTGTACACGCTTCCACCGGTTCTATATTTTTTTCTTTGGCCAGCTTTGCCAGCTCTGCATTTTCTGCACCAGGATTAAAGATGATGCGTTTTGGATGCAGGGAAAAAATATAGTCATAGTATTCGCGCTGATGCGCAGGGTTCAGATAAAGCGTTACCGTGTCAACATCTTTAAAGGGTGTTTTTTCTTTGGTGATATGGACATCATCCACCTGTGTATCGGATTTTCCAACAGCCACTACAGGATGTTCTTTACTGCGGAGTTTACGGATAGCCAGGTAGCTGTAACGGGAAGGATTGTCCGAAGCTCCCAATACCAGTGTCTTCTTTTTATCGCTCATCATGCAAATTTACAGCATATACAACATCAGAGCAGGTGATATTGTTTACGGGGTATGTTCCGGATCAGGTCTTCCAGTGCTTCTTCCAGAAAAGGATGACGGAAAACAAAGCCGGTTTCTTTTATCCGGGTCGGTAATACCCAACGGCTTTTCAATACCAGTTCGGTTTCTGTGCCGATAAGAACAGCTCCTGCTTTTAGCATCCATTCGTAGGCGGGCAGACCGAAACGGTAGCCGGTTACTTTCCGCAATGTTTGCATGAACACGCTATTGGTAACAGGAAAAGGAGAGGAACAATTAAAAGTGCCTTCCAGTTCAGGGTGCTCATACAGCCATTCAATCATCCGGCAGGTGTCTGCCACGTGTACCCAACTATACATTTGTTTGCCGCTTCCCTGGCGGCCACCCAGGCCAAACTTAAGCAGATTGAAATAAGGGATCAGTACGCCGCCACTGCCTAATGTAATTGCCATGCGGAGAGCGATCTTCCGGGTATGGGGAGTGTGTTGATCGTACAGGGCTTTTTCCCATTGCCGGCAAACGTCAACAGAGAACCCATTATGAAATTCACCGTTGTATTCGTCTTGCGGACGATCAGTGGCATGGCGGTAAATGGTTGCAGAAGATGCATTGATCCAACAAGTGGGAGGACATTTGCAAAGGGCGATAGCTTTACCAAGTGCATTTACAGGATCAACCCGGCTTGAAAGTATCTCCTGTTTGTTTTTTGCAGTGTAACGGCAGTTAACGGATTTGCCGCTTAGATTGATCAGCAGGTCGGCGCCATCCAGTTCTTTTACCCATTCACCGGTGGTAATACCGTCCCATGCTGACCAGCTTACCCTTTTCAGCTCTTCAGAACGGAGGGATTGATAATGATTGCGGTTATTGCTGCCGTTACTGATCTGCCGGGTAAGAATGCAGATATCGTTGTCTTTTCCAAAATAACGGATCATTTCTTCACCGATAAAACCGGAGCCTCCGGCGATGATGATCTTTTTATCTTTCATAAAAATCATTTCAGGTGTGTAAAGGATTTATGTTCCATCACTTTATTTTCAACATAGCAGATATAGAGGTACCACAGGGCGAGCAGTGGTGATATGATCAATAGCAGCATGGCGTAGATCAATATAAGTTTGGTAAGCAGAGATAAAACGCCGGCAACGAGCAAAACTAAAAGGCTCTGCCAATAATGGCGTCTTCCAGGAGCAGGGAAATATAATTTTGGCAGCACCCAATGCACACCAACGCTGAGCAATTGCCAGCCGCCTACAATAAAATAGGAGTAGGGTAGAAAATAGCTGTCGATCAGCAATGGGTAAAGGATGCAGCTAAGGATCAGTACTATCTGTATCCAGAAATCCAGTTCTTTATACAGTTTCATACAATTTATTTTAAATTTTCAGAAATAAATGAAAATTATGGATTAAAATAAAACCGGGCTGACCGGTTTCAAAGAGATCTTACACTCTTTAGTTTATTTAAAGAACTTTACGAGGTTGTTTACAAACCAGTTCTCCTCTGCTTTGATCATCACATCAAGTGTTTTATCTGCCTGCCTGCCTAATTTTTTGATATTGCTCACAGTATCGATAAATGCTTTTACGTTCTTATCCCGTTTATCTCCTTCCACATCTTCCAGCTTATCCAGCAGGCCAAGCATGGGTTCCAGTTCGCGTTTCTTTCTTTCCTTTACGATCTGCTTTATCACTTTCCATATATCTTTTTCTGCAGAAAAGTATTCTTTCCGTTCGCCAGGCAGCAATACTCTCTCCACCAATCCCCAGTTGATGAGTTCACGGATATTCATGTTCACATTGCCTCTGCTGATGTTCAGTTCTTCCATTATATCATCCTGGGTAAGGGGATCAGGGCTTACAAGCAGGAGCGCGTGTATCTGTGCCATGGTGCGGTTGATCCCCCAATGAGTGCCAAAAGCACCCCAGTTGCTGATGAATTGTTGCCTTGCCTCTGTCAGTTTCATGGTCTAAAGGTAGTAACTGTTTTTTGTATTTTCAAAATATTTTGAAAATTAATGTTGAATATCCGGATGCTTCCACCTTCTTTATTTATTAACTTGCGCGTATGAAAAAAGGATTTTATTTAGTAGCTATTGTATCGCTGTTCAATGCCTGCTCTGCCAGCCGGAAAGCAACCAATCATCAACCGGGTTTTGCTGATAATCCTGTAGTAGCCCATCGCGGGGCCTGGAAAGCAAAACAGTTGCCCGAAAACTCCATTGCTTCACTCCGGCAAGCCATTGCTCTTCGCTGCACCGGTTCAGAGTTTGATATACACCGCACATCCGATGATTCGCTGGTGATCAACCATGACCCTCATTTTTTCAATCTTCCTATTGAGCAAACAGATTATGCCACACTTATAAAAAACAGGCTTTCCAATGGAGAAAAGTTGCCGACACTCCGGGAATACCTACTGGCGGGATTGCAAAACAATACATCAACCCGTTTGATACTGGAAATAAAACCATCTGCAATCAGTAAGGAGCGTGGGCAGGAAACAGCGGTCAGGGTTGTAAACCTTGTGCACGAGTTGCATGCTGAATCCATGTCGGCCTATATCAGCTTTGATTATGATATTCTGAAGAAGGTCCTTCAACTTGATCCCAAAGCGCATACGCAATACCTTGAAGCAAATCAAACTCCTGACCAGGTGAAAGCAGATGGTATGGGTGGTATCGATTATCATTATTCCGCTTTTACCAAGCATCCGGAATGGATTGAAAGTGCTAAGAAGAACGGACTTGTGCTGAATGCCTGGACAGTGAACGATACAACTACAATGGATTGGTTGCTGAAGAATAAGTTTGACCTGATTACGACGAATGAGCCGGAGTTGTTGATGGAGAGGATAAAGATGATAAAGAAATGATTGGTGAAATAAAAAACGCCTTCCAACCGGAAGGCGTTTGCTTTTCGAGCTTATTTTTTCTTTGGGGATTCCGGAAGCGGGTGTTTCTTTAAAAACTCCTTTGCAGATTCTGCTTTCTTCTTAAAAAAAGGATCTTCACTATAATCCCTCATATCTTTAACAATAGTGACCTTGATCTCATTCTTTTTTTTTCTTACTACTGACATAGATATTTTTTATTTAATAAAGATACAAAACTTGATTTACTATTATTGGTGAATTTCAAGAGTAAATGCGTCATAGTTTTTTGCTGAAGTAAATTCTTCCCAACTTCCCATATAAAATCCCTTGATCTTATATGATTTACTGATTGCCGCCCATTCTCGGTTAATTGCCATTTGATATAATCTGGTTTTTGCAGGCGTTTCTCCTTGAGCAAATACAGTTGCATAGGGGTGCGATTGCATAAAAAGTACAACTGAATCGGCCACAGTAGCTAAGATCTTTTCACGGTCATCATTGTTACTACGAGATTTATCATTAACTTCCTCATTCACTTCATCCCAATCGCCAAACCCAAGATTGTACATATTCTCACCTATCAGGTGATAATGAATCACTTTCCTGATCTCACCTTTGGGACCTTCGCTAAGAAATTCATACTGATCATCTTGTTGACCGGCAATTAATTTATATCGTTTAAGATTCATTTAAGGCAAATATGCCTTACCTGTAAATCCTAACCTTAGGAAAAACCTCAATTATTAACCGAAAAAAACATTGTAAACCGATGAAATCAACCAGAAGAGATAGCTATGCGAATATTTACCAATAACAGTTTAGCCTTCTGTCTCCCTTCTTCCCCGTTATATCCGAAGCTTTCAATATAAAAGCCAGATAACCCACACCCCGCTGCATTTTCTTTTTTGAAAACAAATTAGCCCAGTTATGCACTCCAAATAAAACAGGGCCTAATCTTACCGCACCCCCAATCCAAAGTTGATTGGCACTGCTATATTGCACAGGTAAATAAAAACCTTTCTTCCTTGTTTCCCAACGTGGCGTCACTGTCAGCAAACTAAGATCTTTCAGGTAGCGGCTTTTAACAGGGAATAAAGAAGCAACGCCAATAGAAACGTCCGCATTTACAAAAAATGCTTCATTGATGAACTTGTCTACATTTATTACCAGCCGTGCCGGATGAACAACTTTGAAATCACCGGTATACTGTGCTGTGTTTTGATACAAACTGGTCAGGCTGTCATGGAACTGCCCAAATGAAGTAATGGAAGTATCAAACTTCTGATCAAGCAACTGATCCGTAACACCCGGCCGTACATTGCTTACACGGGCATTGTATTTGCCATGCTGATAAGCAGAATAACCAAGATCGAGCAGCGATACACCGATCTTCCAGTCGTAGTCAAAATAATTTTCCTCCCTTTCTGCATTCGTCCAGTAATTGCGTTTGATCAGCAATTCCAATCCCATATCAAGAGAGAAACCGGTTTTTGTGCCGGAAGAAAAATTCCTGAAATTGGTGTTGAAGTTTTTGGAGTCGTCCCATTGATCATAGTTGGCAGAATAAGAGAAATCCATATCCGCCCTGTTCACCAGGTAAGTATTGGGAGAACTGCCTGTTTTGGAAAAAGAACCGCTGACAGTAGCGAAAGCACCGGACAGTCCTTTATTTATCTTTAAAGTGGCGCCACCATTGATCCTGAACCTATCGTTATCAATCAACGTTTGACCGTATGCTACATAAAATTCTGTCCAGCTACTACTCGCCATATTGAGGTCCATCTCCCCGTTGTTTTCATTCAACACAAAAAAATCGCTGAAAGATCCGAGCGTGTCGAAAAAATTATACTGGCTGCTTCTTATCCGGGTATAGGATTTAAAATTAAAGCCAAGCGCAATAGCGCTTCGTTGATTAAGCGCCAGCCGGAAATTGAGCAGATTGAGATTGACATTCACATCTCCTTTTCTTTTATACTCACCTGGTGAAATGGCGTATTCAGAATTGGCAGGGTTGGTAAGCAAAGAGTAATTATGGATATCAACGATATTGGTCGTATGCCTGTCCTGCACGCCCAGTATGGTAAGGTCCCATTTGAAAGGCGCATTCACAATTGCGGCAGGATTATTATGCATGCTCAGGGAACCGATATAATATGTACCATTTACGGCATTGTAATACTGTGCCTTCCCTAACAAAGGGAAGCTTAACACAAATAATATGGCCGTCAGGATTTTCATAAAAAAAGACCTTGAACACAAGGTCTGTAAGTGCTTATAAAATTAGGTCTTTATTCAATGCGGGGATTCGTTTCCACCTTACTTAACTTCGGGTTCCATGTTCCCTTCTTCTTTTTGTTTTCCAAGATAAGTGGGCAGGTCCATTCCAGCCATATTAAAAATATCTTTTAGTGGTGGCACAGATCTGTAAAGCCCGCTCATAAAATTGGCGGTGGAATTTTTTCCTTCTCCCTGTTGCCCACTATCCCATACTGTCACCTTATCGATCTTGATATTTTTGATGGCTTCGGTCTGCATCTTCACCAGTTCAGGCAATTTGTCGGCTATCAGCAACAGCACAGCATCTTTAGGATTGTCACCGGCTGCTTTCACGATCCGGTCAAGACCTTCTGCCTGCTTGGTCAGTATTTCATACATACCTCTTGCTTCGGCTTCCAGTTTGGCAAAAATAGCATCCGCTTCACCTTTTGCTTTCTCCCTTACCTGCTCTGCCGCAGCTTGTGCTTCCAGTATCAGTTTTTGTTTCTGGATCTCTGCACCTACCACGATGGTCGCATTTTGTGCTGCACGATCTCTTTCTGCACGGGCTTCTTCTGCTTTTTGCTCTGCCAGGTATGCTTCTTCCAGTGCTTTGGCCGACTGCACTTTCTCGGCAGCGATCGCTTTTTTCAATGCTTCTGCTTCCCTTTCACGCCTTTGAGAATCGGAATTGGCGATCTGTATTTTGGATTGGTTTTCTCCCTGCACTGCAATAGCATTGGCCTCTGCAATTTTTACCCTTGTATCCCTTTCTGCTTCGGCTTTACCGATATTTTCATCACGGTTGGCATTAGCGATCTGGATCTCTTTTTCTTTCATGGCAAACGATACCTGTGTATCACGGTCGCGCTGCGTTTCCGCCACTTTGATATCCCTTTCTTTTTCTGCAGTGGTCTTGCCGATATCACCGGTACGCTCCTGTTCTGCCACACGGATCTTTGCTTCATTGATGGCTTTGGCGGCTGCTTCCTTACCCAATGCATCAATATAACCGCTCTCATCTTTGATATCTGTTACGTTCACGTTGATCATCTTCAACCCGATCTTGTTCAGCTCTGCTTCCACATTGCCGGCTATGTTAGCAAGGAATTTATCGCGGTTACTATTGATCTCTTCAATATCCATCATTGCCACTACCAGGCGCATCTGCCCAAGGATAATATCTTTTGCGAGATCATGTATCTGCGGGCGCTGCATGCCCAGCAGGCGTTCTGCTGCATTCTGCATCACGGCCGGTTCTGTGGAAATACCGACCGTAAAACGGGAGGGTACATCCACACGGATATTTTGCTTACTGAGCGCGCTGGTAAGATTTACTTCCAGTGATATAGGTGTAAGATCAAGAAATGAATAGTCCTGGATAATGGGCCAGATAAAAGCTGCGCCACCATGTATACATTTAGCAGTCAGTGTACCGTCTGACCCTTTGCCTACTTTTCCATACACTACAAGTATCCTGTCTGATGGACAGCGTTTGTAGCGCCGGAACATTGAGAAGACGAGGATAAAGAAAAATACGATCGCAATAGCGACGACCAGTAAAAGATTTTCAGCCATGTTCAAATGAATTATTGATTAAGAAAGTTGGGAAGTAACAAGAAGAATGTTTTCATCGATCACACCTGTCACCTTTACCAGTTTGCCGGTTGGTATATCTGTATGATCATCGGTGATCGCTTTCAGTTCACGAAGAGAACCCTGCACGCGGATATGCACTTTCCCAAATCCATTGCGGGATGCGGGAATGATCAGGTAGGTTTCAGCAGTTTTATGCAATGTTTGCCTTATCTGGAAAGTACCGCTTTGCTTCAGTTTGCTCATGGAGCGCATGATAAAGACCATGATGGCTACAACGGCAACGCCTGCCAATAGGGCTATGAGAATGGTAATGGGTTTGCTTACGCTTCCCTTGGAAAGAGCAATGCCCGTCCATCCGAAAATGGTAAAAAAGGCAATAAAGTTTTTTATCGTGAAAAATCCATAAGCGATCCCGCCATCGTGATCTACTGCCACATCTGCATCGCCTGTTGCAACATCTCCGTCGCCGGCAGCAAAGGAAAGAATGGTTTGGACCAGGAAGAGCAGGGAAAACAGCAAAGCAATTGCCCAGAAGATCCTGTCAAAAGCAGATAGGGTCTGCCACCAGGCAGAAAGATCAAGCAGCTTCATGTTTGAATGGTTCGGTTAGAAGCTCAAGATAAGAAATTCAGCGGGTCGGGAGTAAAAGAAAAGCCTGCAACAGTTGTTACAGGCTTTATAAAATTGTTATTACTGATCTGTTCTTACACCAGCATCCTCAAGGGTTCTTCCAGTAAGCTCTTCAAGGTTTGCAGGAAGGCTGCTCCTGTTGCTCCGTCCACTACGCGGTGGTCGCAGCTAAGCGTTACCTTCATCACATTGCCGGGAACGATAGCGCCATTTTTCACAACAGGCACCTGGCTGATACCGCCAATGGCCAGTATGCAGGAGTCAGGCGGGTTGATGATGGCCGTGAACTCATCCACACCAAACATGCCCAGGTTGGAAATAGTGAAGGTATTGCCTTCCCAATCTGCCGGCTGCAGTTTTTTATCTTTTGCTTTCTGTGCAAATTCTTTTACTTCCACTGCTATCTGCGACAGGGATTTGGTATCGGCAAAACGTACTACGGGTACCAGCAATCCGTCTTCCACCGCTACTGCCACACCAATGTTTACATGGTGGTTAACGCGGATCTTATCTCCCAGCCAACTGCTGTTTACTGCAGGGTGTTGCTTCAGGGCAACTGCACAGGCTTTCAGCACGAGGTCGTTGAAAGATATTTTTACTTTGCTTATTTCATTCAGCTTGGCACGGCTTGCAACGGCCGCATCCATATCAATTGCAACAGTGACATAGAAATGAGGGGCAGTGAATTTGCTTTCTGCCAGGCGTTTCGCGATCACCTTACGCATTTGTGAAACCGGCACTTCATCAAAGCTCACTACTCCGGCAGGAGCCTGGCTTGCAGCAGATGCTTTGGCTGCAGGCGAAGCCGCAGATGTTGCCGCAGGTTTATAATTATCTATATCTGATTTTACAATTCTTCCGCCATCACCAGAGCCATTCACTTTACTGATATCGATGCCTTTTTCAGCAGCCAGCTTTTTAGCAAGGGGAGATGCTTTCACACGGCCATTGGCAGTAGAAGCTTCAGCAGGTTGCGCGGCCGTTTCAGTTGACTGGGCCTCCGGTTGAGAAGCTGCAGGCGTCTGAGATGCGGCAGGAGTTGCTCCGCCACCACCTTTTGCAGCGGCAACGATAGCATTCACATCCACTTTTCCTTCATCGCCAATAATGCAAAGCAGGTCATTTACGGCGATCTTTTCACCTTTTTTAGCGCCCTGGTACAGGAGTTTACCGTTTTTATAGCTCTCCAGTTCCATCGTGGCTTTATCGGTTTCGATCTCTGCCAGCACATCGCCTTTTTTCACTGTGTCGCCAACATTTTTATTCCATCCGGCGATCACGCCTTCCGTCATGGTATCGCTCAGGCGAGGCATCAGCACCACTTCTTCCATTTTGGAAATATCTACTGCACTGCCAGACTGGCTCTTAGCCTCAGCCGGGGCAGGGGCTGCCGGTTTAGCTTCTTCTTTGGCCGGGGCAGGTGCTTCCTGTTTAGCAGCGCCGGCACTACCACCTTTCAGCAGGCCGGAAATATCTTCACCGGGATTGCCGATGATCGCCAGCAGGTCATTTACCTGCAATTTGCCACCTTTATCGGCGCCGATGTGCAAGAGGGTACCGTCTTTATAGCTCTCCAGCTCCATGGTTGCCTTGTCGGTTTCCACTTCAGCCAGCAAATCTCCTTTTTTTACAGTGTCGCCCACTTTTTTATGCCAGGCGGCAATCACACCTTCTGTCATCGTGTCGCTCAGGCGGGGCATCAATATCTCTTCAGCCATGTAGGATTAAATTTTGGCCGAAATTAAGATAAAATGCTGAATAGAAATGAGCTTATCTCGATGGCTGATGATGGAGGGCCGAATGGCCAATGGCTTGTAATCAGTGCCTTCAGATGGAACGCTCAAATAGTTGGACACTGATTTCTCATTTATGCCGGAATGCTCTATTTTACACACTATCAACCACCAATCGTTTATGTTGTCCCACAATTTTCCGTATCCGGCTACGCCGTCCAACGTACCGTCCTCCATTACTGAACCATCTCCGGCTTTCAAGATGCAGGCAGGCCGTGTAATGGGTTCCATTGTTTTATTCCTGGTCGTTTACCTGCTGATGCTGTTGCTTTCGCTGGCGCTTGTTGCAGGCTGCGTGTATGCGGGCTTTGCAATCATAACGAGCCTGAAAGGGTTATGGGGAATTCTTGCAGGGCTGGGATTGATCGGCCTTGGCATAATGGTATTCGTTTTCCTGGTCAAGTTTTTATTTTCCGTTTCCCGGTTCAATGAAGAAGGCAGTATCGAGATCACGGAAGAAGAGCAACCCCGGTTATTTGCTTTTGTAAAACAGGTGGCCAAAGACGCACAGGCGCCTCTGCCCAAAAAAATATTGCTTAGTCCTGATGTGAATGCTGCCGTGTTTTATAATTCAAGTTTCTGGAGCATGTTCTTTCCTGTCAGGAAAAATCTCCTGATCGGGCTGGGCATGGTCAATACGGTTAACCTGAGCGAATTCAAGGCTGTGATCGCACATGAGTTCGGGCATTTTTCACAGCGGAGCATGAAACTGGGCAGTGCAGTATACAATCTTAACAAGATCATCTATAATATGCTGTATGAAAACAGCAGTTATTCCAATGCGCTTGGCGGCTGGGCCAGCATTCATGCCGTGTTTGCCATTTTTGCCAATATCACCGTGGAAATAGCCAAGGGGATACAATGGGTATTGCGGCAGATGTATGGCGTTATCAATAAAAGCTACATGAGCTTATCGAGGGAAATGGAATTTCATGCGGATGCTGTTGCAGCCAGTGTAAGCGGCAGCCAAAGCCTTATCACTGCCTTGCGCAGGGTGGAACTGGGACAGATGAGCTATGATACGGCTATTGAGAAATGCAATGACCTGTTACGGGAGAAAAAATATTCCACCAATATATTTCACAACCAACAGGCAGTGCTGAAACAATTGATCACCGAATTCAAATTAAAAGAGCAGCATGGCCTTCCTGTGGTAAGTGATGATCACCTGTTGCAAAGCAATACATCACGCTTGAATGTAAAAAACCAATGGGCATCGCATCCTTCGCTGGAAGACCGTGAAAAGCATTTGCGCAGCCTGGGAGTGGAAGCGGAAACAATGAATGAATCAGCCTGGGTTTTATTCCAGGATAAAGAAGGACTGCAGGCTCAGCTTACGCAAAAAGTTTACCGGAATGCCGGTACTTCCAATGACATGCAGGCGATAAATGATACGGAGTTTGAATCATGGCTGCAGGTTGGTGTAGAGAATTACAGCCTGCCAGAAGCTTACAATGGTTATTATAATGGCCGTCTTTTTCACCTGCCTACTGCAGAGGAAGAAAAGGAAATTTTATCTGCAGACAGCAGCAATAAGAAATTTGAAGATATATTTTCAGTAGCCAATGCAGGGCTGATCAAACAGATACAAACTGCTTCCGGCGAACTGCAGTTGTTAAAAGCTATTGCCAGCAATGGATTCCCCGCCAAGACATTCGATTTTGAAGGCATTAAATATGATAAGACAAGTGCAGGTGAGATAGCTTCCAAAGTGGAGCAGGAAATAAAGCAATGGACAGCAGACCTCCAGCAGCTTGATCTTGATTCAGTGCGTTATTTTATGACGCATGCGTCATCCAGGGAAGAGTTGCGGGTTTTATATAAAGAATATTTCCTGCTTCGCCAGGAAGCTGATCAATACCTCGAAGGTATCAACAGCATGCTGACCATGCTTGCTCCTATTTATGAAGGACAAACTTTGCAGCTCGAGAACATACAACAAATGATCTCGGCATTGAAACAAAAGCACGAGCCATGGTTCAAAAAGGAATTGCAGCAATGGCATGACCGTGGCGTGTTCGGGCAGGATAAGACAGGCGAAGAACAGGTACGGAAATACCTCCGGGCTGATTATGTTTATTTCAGCGGCAACAGTTTCTTTGAAACAGAATTAGCAGAGTTGGATGCTGTATGCAGGAATAGCTGGGCAGCCGTTCACAACTGGATGTTTGGAAAATTCAAGAACCTGCTGGAAGTTCAATTGAAAACGACCCCATCAGTAATCAAGGTCCAGCTTCAACCTGTCTCTTAATTCTTTTACCAGGGGATATTGCTCTATCATTTTCAGGAACTGATCTTTGGATGAAAGAGGAACATCCTCTTCAGGTTTTTGCTCCGTATTTTCCACCACCACCACATAAAACTGCAGCAAACGGTTCTTCAACCGTTGTTGCAGGAAGGAGAAGAGTTGGTTGCGTTCCTGCTCTATAAACTTCTGTTCGATGCTATTGGCTGTGGTCACTTCAAAAGTGTTGGCATCCTTGATCAGCAGTTTAGCCAGTGCAAAAGGTTGTGCGGCAGGGCTCCTTTCTTCTTTCAGCTTTTGGATATAAGCTTCCCATGATTGTTGCAACGGTTCTTCCTTCAGCGGCTGGTTGGTGGTGCCGGAAGGCATGCTATTGCCCTGGTATTGCTGCCTGATCTTGTTAAGCGCAGAGATCTTGCCGGTGGTGGCTGATGTGGTGGCGACCGGCTTTTCCGGTGCAGTTGCCACAGGTTGCTGATAAGATCCTTCTTTTGGTTTGCTTCTGACAGGATTGTTATCCGCTGTTTGAATCAGCAGTTTGGCTGATTCTGTTGATGCAAGATTGTTTTCACGCAATTCGAGCGGCGCTATCTGGCGAAAAGCAACGGGTTTTGCAGAATCAATCAGTTTTTTTTTACTCAGGCCGTTTCCTTCGGCGCTCAGGTTAATGGCTTGTTGCAGATAGCATAGCTTTATAAGCACCAGTTCAAGATGAAGGCGTTTATTGCGGGCCGATTTATAATTGATCTCTGCTTCATTCAGGATGTTGAGTGAGCTGATCAGTATGGCAGGCGATACTTTCTTAGCCGTTTCAACATATTTGTCTTTGAAACTTTCCACTACTTCAAGCAGAACGGCTGCTTTTTCATCTTTGCAAACAAGCAGGTTGCGAATGAACTCTGCAAAACCATTCAGCACAAGATCGCCTTCAAACCCTTTCCGGTTAATGCCATCGTATAGTAAAAGCGCACCGGCAAGGTCTTGCTGTAGCATCGCGTCCAGCAACTTGAAATAATAATCGGCATCCAGTATGTTAAGGTGCTCAAGTGTATTGGTATAATTCAGTTCACCGCCGGTAAAGCTCACGATCTTGTCCATGATGCTTAATGCATCGCGCATGCAGCCTTCACTTTTTTGTGCAATTACCTGGAGAGCGGCTTTTTCTGCACTTACTTCTTCTTTATCGCAAATCTCCTGTAAATGCTCTACCGTATCATTGGTAGTGATGCGTTTGAAATCGAATATCTGGCAGCGGCTTAATATCGTTGGTAATATCTTATGTTTCTCCGTGGTGGCCAGGATAAAGATGGCATAAGAAGGCGGTTCCTCCAGTGTTTTCAGGAATGCGTTGAACGCAGATGAGCTGAGCATGTGCACCTCATCGATGATATATACCTTGTATTTACCGGCCTGTGGTGCAAACCTTACCTGCTCCACCAGCGTGCGGATATCATCCACCGAGTTGTTGCTCGCAGCATCCAGTTCATGTATGTTCAGCGAAGTGCCTTCATTAAAGGAAACGCAGGAGTGGCAAACATTGCAGGCTTCCCCTTCTTTAGTCTGATTTTCACAATTGATTGTTTTGGCCAGGATACGGGCGCAGGTGGTTTTGCCCACACCGCGTGGACCGCAAAACAGGAAGGCATGCGCCAACTGGTTGTTTTTGATCGCGTTTTTAAGTGTGGTGGTTATATGCGACTGACCCACAACAGTATCAAACGTTTGTGGCCTGTATTTTCTGGCTGAAACAATGAATTTATCCATAATGCGGAAGGGCTAAATTAGGAAAAATGTTGGAGTTGAGGGGTCAACGGCCAACGGCCACTACACCAGCGGGTGTGGTTTAAATTCCTTTGTTCTGTCAAACTGGTAACGGTATGTAGTGAGAATACGGCTGCGGTAAGTTCCCAGGGCTTCTGCCACGTTGATCATTTTAGGATTGAATTCGCCGATCCATTGCATTTCATATTTTTTATAGAAGGGTTCTCCCATTATATATTTACCATTTTCGAAGCGGCCACGTTGTATCAAGCTGGCTCCTTCCACGATCATAAAACTATCCACGCCTTTGCCCTGCCATTCGGGGACCACTCCAAAAATGAGCCCCACGAATTTGTCGATCTTCTTTGTTTTTTTCAGCCATAAGAATTTCAGCTTGTGCAGCAGGTCAAACTTTCCGTGCAAGTGCTTGAACCATTGGTTCAGATCGGGCAGATTGATCCATACAGCAATGGGAGTTTCTTTGTGATAAACGAACCAGCAGAGGGTTTCGTCCATCACAGGCTTCATGGAGCGGAACATGCTGCGCACTACTTTTTCTTCTAGCTGTTTCATGCCGCCATGACCAGCCCAGGCTTTATTGTAAACAGTTGTAAAGTCTTTGGCAAATTTGTCCAGCTCTGCTTTGCGGATATGCCTGGCCTGCAGATCGGGATTGGCAGCGCATTCTGCATGGCGCAGATAAAATTTTTCCTGCAGGTAAGTGTTTACATCCAATGCAAAACATACCTGGTTAAAATAATTTTTAAACCCGTAATGCTCAAATAACTCTTTATAGTAAGGTGGATTATAGTTAAGACAATACACCGGCGGCTCATACCCCTGCACCAGCAATCCCCACCAGCGGTCGCGCTCTCCGAAATTGATCGGGCCGTCCATTGATTCCATGCCATGTTGCAGCAGCCAGTGTTTGGCCACATCAAACAGCATATCGGCGGCAGACTGATCGTTGATGCAATCAAAAAAACCGATACCGCCTACAGGCCCGTCATCTCCTTTGTTCTTATATTTTTTATTGACAAATGCTGCGATCCGTCCGATGAGTTGCCCGCTTTTATCCCGTAATATCCAACGTATTGCTTCACCCTGCCGGAAAGCTTTGTTCTTATTCTTATCAAACACCTCATTAATATCTTTATCCAGCGGCTGGATATAATCCGGATTTCCTTTATTAATGATCACATTCACTTTCAGAAAATCCCGGGCTGTTGATTCGTCGGTAACCTCTACCAGTTGCATAGGAAAAATTGAAAGGCAAATGTAGTTGAAGTAAATAGTTCAAATTATTTTTTGAGACGATCATTTTGCAAAAAGCCTTTCTGCCATTTCCTTATCATGCCCGTACACATCGTCCCTGAAATTCAACTGGCCATCCCGGTCTACCCAGGTCGTGAAATAGCCAATGAACACAGGAATGGTTTTTTTGAGGGTAACATATTTTTCTTTCCCAGCATTCATAGCCTTGACAATACTAAGGGAATCCCAGGCAGGATCATTGCGCAGAAGATATTGCGCCAGCCTTTTTGGCTCGGCCAGGCGGATACAACCATGACTGAAAGCCCTGCTGTTTTCATTGAAAAGGCTTTTTGATGGCGTATCATGCAGATAAATATTATAGCTGTTAGGGAAAAGGAATTTTACCAGTCCCAGTGAATTGCGTGGGCCGGGTTTTTGCCGCACATTCCCGCCATTCCATTCCATATTATGATTGGTGAGATAATTTTTGTTTCGTTTCATGCCCGGAAGCACTTCTGCTTTCAAAATTCCGGGCGGAACATACCAGTAAGGACTGAACACAACGTATTTCATATCGCCATTAAAGATAACCGTGTTGTGTGCTGCGGAACCGACCACCACCTTCATGTTCCAGGCATACTGACCGTTTTCATACACGTGCAGGCGATAGTCAGGAATATTGACGAGCAAGTAATCACTGGTTGGTTCAGCAGGCACCCAGCGGATCCTTTCCATATTGATCAGTATTTGCCTGATGCGCTCACTCACCGGTTTATTCATTTGAGTGAGTAGGGCCGGCCCGGCAATGCCATCTTCTTTTAACCCGAAACGATGCTGATAATTTTTCAGGGCTGCGGTGAGATTGGCATCGAACAACTGGCTGCTATCGGCTTCCTTCAGATCACCATAAAGGAATAATCTTTTTTTGAGCAGGGCGATGGTTTCTGAGGAATCGCCTTCGCGCAAAGATTTTTTCGCTGTAGGAACAGGAATGGGTGTCCATCCATTCCCTTTTTCAATAGCATAATATTTCAGCAGGTAATCTTTTAATAAGTTGTATTGCCGGTTCACCGGTTCATAAGCAGAAAGATTCTGCCCTTTATTTTTCAGCAAGGAATCCAGGAACGGCACTGCATCTATTTTCTTGCGGGGAATGAACCAACCCAGGTCTTTGGTATTGATATCCCTTCTGCCGGCATAGGCGAGGGAAGCATAGCGGAAGAACTGACGGGTCAGCAGGAGTTCTGTTTTCAGCTTCAGCGAATCAGGTGAGTGATGATAAGTAGTGGAATCACTGAGTGAGTCTATCAATGGCTGCAGGGCCGGTATATAAATGGAGCTGTCGCCGGAATAGGAGAAATAATCATTTTGCAGGTTAAGGAAAGTACTGGCATAGTCTGCTATCCCTTCGGGGAAGAACCAGGCATATTGATAGTTGCGTTGGTTATAAAAATTGCGGAGCGAAATAGCGAGGCTGTCGTGAAGGTCTTCCCTGGCAATAAAATTCTCCAGTTGTGTGCTGTCGAAAAACAGTTCGTTGTACGAATTGGTGACGGAGATGGAGGTATCTCTTTTTACAGGTTCCGGGAGCTGGGCTGAGGGTGAATTACAGGAGAGTACGACTATTGCAGATAATGCAAAGAATAAGGATAAGTGTAAAATTTTCATAGGGGAAAGATAACTTTTTTCATAATGCGGAGAGTCGATTCAGGGATTGTTCAGGGTATCGCCAAGGGCGCAAAGGAGCCGCTACGAGCGCAACGTAAGTCTTATAATATTCTTTGCGTTCCTGGCGGCTCCTTTGCGCCCTTGGCGATACTTCCTACCCTCAAAAAAACTCAGGATTTTCGAATTGGCAGATACACTTGCCACCCTTACCTTTGCGGCCAAAATAAATACTCTCCATTATATATGGCAAACGTAGGCAAAGTAAAGCAGGTCATCGGCGCGGTAATTGACGTGCAGTTTGATGGCAAACTCCCTGAGATCTATAACGCATTGGAAATCAAAAAGGAAAATGGTGATACCCTTGTCCTTGAAGTGCAGCAGCACCTGGGCGAAGACAGTGTTCGCACCATTGCGATGGACGGAACTGAAGGTCTTGTCCGTGGTACCAAAGTAGTGGATACAGGAAAGGCTATTGCAATGCCTACCGGCGAAGCCATTAAAGGCCGCCTGTTCAATGTAACCGGAGACCCTATTGATGGATTGCCCGCCGTTTCCAAAGAAGGTGGTCGCCCCATCCACGCAAAACCCCCGGCTTTTGAAAACCTGAGCACAGCTTCTGAAGTGCTTTATACAGGTATTAAAGTAATTGACCTGATCGAGCCTTATGCAAAAGGTGGTAAGATCGGTCTGTTTGGTGGTGCGGGTGTAGGTAAAACCGTATTGATCCAGGAACTAATCAACAATATCGCAAAAGCCTATTCCGGTTTGTCCGTATTTGCAGGTGTGGGTGAAAGGACCCGTGAAGGAAATGACCTGATGCGCGAAATGATCGAAGCCGGCATTATGAAATATGGCGAAGCATTCAAACACAGCATGGAAGAAGGTGGCTGGGACCTGAGCAAAGTGGATATGAAAGAACTGTCTGATTCCAAAGCTACTTTCGTGTTCGGTCAGATGAACGAACCTCCTGGTGCCCGTGCCCGTGTGGCCCTTTCCGGTCTTACGATCGCTGAATACTACCGCGATGGTGACGGACAAGGCAAAGGACGTGATATCCTTTTCTTCGTTGACAATATCTTCCGTTTCACCCAGGCTGGTTCCGAAGTATCGGCCCTGCTGGGACGGATGCCTTCTGCCGTGGGTTATCAACCTACACTGGCTACAGAAATGGGTCTGATGCAGGAGAGGATCACTTCAACTAAAAACGGTTCCATCACTTCCGTTCAGGCGGTATACGTACCTGCGGATGACCTGACCGACCCTGCTCCGGCAACAACCTTTGCCCACCTGGATGCAACAACCGTATTGAGCCGTAAAATCGCTGACCTTGGTATCTACCCTGCGGTGGACCCGCTGGATTCCACTTCAAGGATCCTGACCCCGCAAGTAGTAGGTGAAGCACATTATAACTGCGCTAACCGCGTAAAGCTGATGCTGCAGCGCTATAAAGAATTGCAGGACATCATCGCGATCCTCGGTCTGGATGAATTGAGCGATGAAGATAAAATGACCGTTGCCCGTGCACGTAAAGTGCAGCGCTTCCTGTCGCAGCCTTTCCACGTGGCAGAAGCCTTTACCGGTCTGAAAGGTGTGTTGGTACCGATCGAAGAAACGATCCGTGGCTTCAACATGATCATGGACGGTGAAGTGGATGAATATCCTGAAGCAGCTTTCAACCTTGTGGGCACCATTGAGGATGCCATTGAGAAAGGAAAGAAACTGCTGGCTCAGGCACAGGGATAAAAAGTTTAAAAGTTCAAAGGTGTAAGGGTTTAATGTTAAGCATGAACTTTTTAACCTTTAAACGCTTAAACCTTAAACTTCAAATTGTATGAATTTAGAGATATTAACTCCTGAAAAGAGACTTTACAGTGGCGAGGTATTCGGAGTGCAGATGCCTGGCATCAGTGGTTCCTTTGAAGTGCTTGACAAGCACGCTCCGCTGGTCAGCGCTTTGAAAGCCGGCCGTGTAAAGGTCTTAAAGGATAAACAAAATCATTTTGCTTTCTTCGATATACAGGGTGGATTTGTTGAAGTCCTCCATGACAAGGTTACTGTATTGGTAGAAGGAGCAACACCGGTGGATGCTGCCTGACCACAGCAGCCCCTCTCTTATAACGATTAGTTTGGTGAGAAGGAGTTGAGGGGATAAATAGACTGGGGAAAAACCAGCCTATCCGGATTGTGAAAACTGTTATTCAACCCTCCTGGCTTTAGCCGGGAGGGTTTTTTTTGAGATAGCTGTGTGAGCAGGGTTAAAGTAACGCCAAGGGCGCAATGGAACGCCAAGAACGCAACGTTAATCTCGTAAAAGAATTCTTTGCGGCCTTGGCGTTACTCCTAAATTTATTGTTGAAAGATGATCAACCCTTCCTCCGTTTCATTTCCTGTTCCGCATAACCAAATACCTTTTTCATCACATCCGTTTTACGGAATTCATATTTACTGCGGATATTCTCTTCTTCACTGGCAACCGAACTGAACATGGCATCGATAGCACGCGCTGCGATAAAATCAGTGAGATTGGTTTCAAGTTTATTAGATACCAGCGGGATCTTATTGTATACATTGGTGAGGTTGCTCCAGGCTTTATTGGCACCATTCAGGTTAGCTGTGCTGTCGACTATAGGTCTGAAGGCGGTCATCAGTTGCGGCGACATGGAACTCTTGAAATAATCTGTTGCCGCATGCATATTGTCTGTAAGCAATATGCTGGCTGCATCGGTGAGGCTCATTTGTTTTACTGAATTGAGGAAAATGGGCTTGGCTGCCACTACTGCGGAAGACATGGCATTGGTGAACTTGCCCGTCACTTCATTTACCAGGCTGGTCATGCCCAGGTCTTTCAATGTTTTTTCAATTTTGGCAGCATCACCGGGAAAAGCGAAGCGTAATAAAGGATTACCGTTATTGGGATTGGCAAAAGCATCAAAGCCGCTGAACAATCCCTGTGTCAGCGCATCTTTAAGGCCGGCGGCCATTTCTGCCTGTGAAGGGATCAGTGCAGAACCGATTTGTTTTAATGTGTCGCAGGAAGAAAGAAAAATGGTGGTGCCGAGGCAAAGGCTGAATAAAAGCCGTTTCATAGTGTTAGTGTTTTGATTGGAAAGAAAAAACAAATTTCGGAGAATTGCAAAGTATCCCGCCAGGAATCTTTGTGTTCTTCGCGTCTTTGTGGGAATCATCCCCACAAAGACACGAAGAACACAAAGGAAATATTGGGATGAGCATATAAATTAAATAGCGGGAATCAATTCAGTTGCGGGTCGATCGGAAAGTGGATCATCATTTCATAATCCCCCCCCAGATGCTTAAGGGCATCCTTCCAGATATCTTCGATCTTATCAGGGAAAACGAGTTTGCGGGTGGCATTGACAGTAAGCCATGATTTTTCTTTGAGCTCTTCCTGCAATTGATTTTCCCCCCAGCCGGAATAGCCGATAAAGAAACGGATCTTCGAACTGTGGGCATTACCTGATCTGACCAGGTCCATGGCTTTTTCAAAATCACCGCCCCAGTACAGGCCTTTCATCACTTCCACACCGCCGGGAATCTCTTCGGGGTATTGATGTAAAAAATGAATGGTGTTCGCCTGCACCGGGCCACCATAATAAACCGGTAGGGAATAGCCTTCCATGTCGGGGATCAGTTCATCCAGCGTGCTGTCGTAAGGCCGGTTGATCACAAACCCAAAGCTGCCCTCTTCGTTATGCTCACAGAGGAACACTACCGTACGGAGAAAATTGGGGTCCTTTAAAAAAGGGTCTGCTATCAGTAATATGCCGGGGCCGGGTTCAATCATACTTCAATTTAGGGATATAAAATCTTTTTTTAAAATCCTGGTTGTGACTCATTTTGGGGTTTCTTAATAGCTGTTTAAAGTTTAATCGGTAAAAGTCAGTATGTGCTGCCACTGATTTTAAACCTTTAAACCATTAAACTTTTAAACTGAGTCACTGCCAAACTCCTGGTTAGCGGGCAGATATTTTGCCATAATGCCACCAGGCTTATCCCGCAAAGTAAAAGCCAAGTTAAAATCCATGGTCAAAGGACAAACGGCTTAGCCAGGCACCGCATGTATAGTATTTTTGCAGGATTGTATAAGCAAAACCTTTTATCTTTCCGTAAATAAGCAGTTGTTTTGAAAAAAATATTTACCATTATCATTATACTTATCAGTATCTCACTGATCGGGATCATCGTTATACAATTGTCCTGGCTCAAGAATATGATACTGCTGAAAGAAGAGCAGGTAAAGGAAAAGATAGAAAAAGCTGTAGGTATTGTAGGGGAAGAGCTGAATCAATATAAAGGCAGCTACTGGAACAACCGGATATCTTCCCAATCAAGTAATCTCTTCCCGGAAGAATTCTCCATGGAAATGCTCCGCCCCATAACAATTGGCAAACGGTTCACTGCTGCAGAACTGGAAAGCAAGATAACTGCTGCATTTCATACGGTACAACTGGGCGGGATGAAGTTTGAATTCCTGCTTTATGTAGGAAGCATGCGCAATGGCTCCGTTATGGGAACAGTGGAACGCATCTCCAAGAATTTCTTTGCAGAATATGAAGACACTGTCAACAACTGGTCGAGAGGCGTATTGCTGCTGGCACCAAGTGGTTCTGCTGCAGAAAACCTGGCTGTGGATGAAACACTGACCGTACTGGCGATCAACTGGAAAAATTTTGCGCTGAAAGAATTGCGTATGCCTATTGCCATGGCCATCCTGTTCACCATCATCATCATTGCTGCATTCTACCTCACTGTGCATACCATGCTCCGCCAGAAAAAACTGGGTGAGATCAAAAATGATTTCATCAATAATATGACGCATGAGTTTAAAACGCCGATCGCCACCATATCGCTGGCCGTGGATGCCATGAAGAATGAAAAAGTGTTGCAGAACAGGGAGAAGATCGGTTATTTCAGCTCTATCATCAAAGAAGAGAACCAGCGCATGAACCGGCAGGTAGAAACCATCCTTAAAGCATCACAACTGGAAAGGCAGGAAGTGAACCTGAACCTGCAACCGCTGCATGTGCATGAAGTGATCAAGGACGTGGTAGACAATTTCGCTTTGCAACTGCAGGAAAAACAGGGCAAGGCCGAAGTTTTGCTGAATGCGGAGAATGACCAGATCAATGCAGATGAAGTGCATTTCTCCAATCTGATCAATAACCTGGTAGACAATGCGGTGAAATATTCAAAAGAAAATACGCCGGTGCAATTAAAGATCAGCACGCAATCAAATGATAAGTTTTTGTTTGTACGCGTAGAGGATAATGGTATTGGTATGAGCAAGGAAACAGTGAAAAGAGTGTTTGAGCGGTTTTACCGTGCGCATACAGGGAACCTGCATAATGTAAAAGGTTTTGGATTGGGATTAAGCTATGTGAAAACAATGGTGCAGGCGCATGGTGGAGAGATAAAAGTAGATAGTACTTTAGGTAAGGGAAGTATATTCACATTGCAATTTCCATTGAAAAAGCATTGAGCTGATAGTATCGCAAAGAGCGCAAAGAAATCCGCAAAGGACGCCAAGATACGTTGCGTCCTTTGCGGATTTCTTTGCGCTCTTTGCGATACTTCTACGATAAGATCAAGCATCCATCCCCATAACTCAAAAACCTGAAATCATTTTCCAACGCATACCGGTACATCTGTTTCCAATCATTTCCCATTAATGCAGCGATCAATAACAACAAAGTAGATTGCGGTTGATGAAAATTTGTTATCAGCCCTTTTGCAATTCTGAATTTATATCCTGGGGCGATGATGATCTGTGTCTTTGTGATCAACCGCTCCATTTTATTTTTTTCCATCCATTGCAATAAATTGGTCAGTGCTTCTTTTGCAGGCATATCCTGTATGGGATGATCATATACTTCCCATTGGGCAAGGCCATTTATCTCCTCTTCACTGGCCAGTTTCACTCCCAGCCAGTATAAGCTCTCAATAGTGCGCATGGATGTAGTGCCAACAGGAATGACCGGTTTATCAATAGCATCAATCAATTGACGGATGAATGCTGCAGATACATCCATGAACTCTGCATGCATTTCATGATCTTCCAGTATATCAGCTTTCACGGGTTTGAAGGTACCTGCACCCACATGCAGGGTAACATAAGCCGTGCTGATATTTTTTTGCCGGAGCTGTTGAAAAATATTCTCCGTAAAATGAAGCCCGGCAGTAGGCGCAGCAACAGAGCCGTCCATCTTTGCATAGATCGTTTGATAGGTCTCACTGTCCGTTGCTGTTACTTTTCGTTTGATATAGGGCGGTAAGGGAATCGCGCCTGCATGATGCAGCAGTTCTGCAAAACTCATTGCAGCCGGCTGCCAGGAAAGCTCGATGATAAAGCTTCCTGCTTTTTTTTCGATATACCTTGCTTCCAGGTCAATTTCTTCTCCATTGCTGCTTATTGTTTTTTGCAGGATCTGTCCCGGTTTCCATTTGGAAGCGCCGCCTACCAGGCATTGCCACCACACTTTTCCGGGTTGCTGCAAGGCAGTGCTGATATCGCTGTACTGTTCATGCGGTTCAAGACAAAATATCTCAATGGTGCCACCGGTAGGTTTTTGAAACAGTAAGCGTGCTTCCACCACTTTGGTATTGTTGAAAACAAGCAATGAATTTTCCGGCAGATAAGAACTGATATCCGAATACCTGCTTTCGCTGATAGCGCCTTTTTTATAGATAAGAAGTTTGGAAAGGTCCCGGGGATTAAGCGGATATTCTGCGATCCGGTCAGCAGGAAGCTCATAGCTGAATCCGGCAATGGATAGATTTTTTGGATGCATTGTTCAGGTGCAACTAACTGTTGCTTTGGTGAGCTGCAAAGGTAGTGAGCTTATGCAGACCGGTGTATAAACAGTCCGTTTAAAGGCGGGAAACCAGCCGTAGTTTTGCAATTCACCGGTTATCCACCGTAATCCACAGGTAATCCACGGCATTTTGATCCATTTTTTACCAAAAACCGCTGAAAGCCTCTGCTGGCAACATCTATAAGAAAAATTTTGCTGTGGAAAAAATAAAAGAACGAAAATTTGGGTCTGAAGTGGGAAAAAGTGTTATTTTGTGTGAATTAGCAGATAAATTGATTCAATTCCCTGATACTGATGGACTTTCTCGGAGAATTCGAGGCTACTTTGGACGCAAAGGGGCGTTTTCTTCTACCGGTCGGCTTCAAAAAGCAGCTCCCGGAAGAAGAGCAACACCGTTTTGTTATCAACAGGGGGTTTGAAAAATGTTTGAGTCTGTACCCTGTGAAAAATTGGGAGCCCCTGTTCGCCAAGATCAAAGGCCTTAATGATTTTGATCCTCAGGCAAGAGAGTTCCGGCGGTATTTCCTGAATGGCGCCACCTATGTGGAGCCGGACAGTGCAGGCCGGTTGCTGGTGCCCCCCAACCTGAAAGCCCATGCCGATCTGCAGAAAGACATTGTGTTGGTGGCGGCAGGCGATAAAATTGAAATCTGGGATAGTAATAAGTACAAACAGTTCTTTGATTCATTCTCACCGGAAGCATTCAGCAAGCTGGCCAAGCAGGTGATGGTCGATAACGCTTACAACACGAATAGCACGAATAATTAGCGTTATGGAAGAGCAGTATCACATACCTGTTTTGCTGGAAGAAACGATTGAAGCCCTGCATATACAGCCGGAAGGCGTGTATGTAGACTGCACTTTTGGCGGCGGCGGTCATTCGCGGGCGATACTGGAAAAGCTGGGGCCTGCAGGCAAGCTCATCGTGTTTGACCAGGATGAAGATGCCAAAAGAAACCTGCCTGATGATAAGCGCGTGATCTTTGTGCCGCATAATTTCCGCCACCTTCAACGTTTTCTCCGCCTGCACCAGGTAAATGCTGTTGATGGCATCATGGCTGATCTTGGCGTAAGCAGTCACCAGTTCGACGAAGCAGCACGTGGATTTTCCACCCGCTTCGATGGCGATCTGGATATGCGCATGGACCAGCGGCAGCCGCTTACTGCTTTTGAAGTGGTGAACACCTACACCGAAGCTCAGCTACACAAAATATTTGAGCAGTATGGTGAAGTCACCAATTCAAAAACACTGGCCCGCAAGATCGTGGCTGTCAGAAACCAGGTATCGCTCAAAACGATCGACGCTTTCAAGAATGCTCTCCGTGAAGTGGTAAAAGGAAATCCTCATAAGTATTTTGCCCAGGTTTTCCAGGCTTTGCGCATTGAAGTGAATGACGAATTAGGTGCATTGAAAGAAATGTTGCAACAGCTTCCCAAACTACTGAAACCAGGTGGCCGTGCAGCCATCATCACTTTCCATTCTTTAGAAGACAGGCTGGTCAAAAACTTTTTCCGCCGCGGCAGTTTCGATGAGCCGGAAACAAACCCTTTTATCAATGATGAACCGGTGAATGAATTGAAAGTGATCACCAAAAAACCAGTGGTGGCAACGGATAAGGAACTAAAACGGAATTCACGCTCGAGGAGCGCCAAGCTCAGGGTAGCAGAAAAAGTGATGATGGTGTGAATGGAACAATCAAGCAGACAATAACTGGACGAGTTATTTATAAACGGAACGACATGGAAGAAAAAACAACGCCTTCAACAGAAAAACATCCCGGTTCGCCGGGATGGAAGCGTTGGCTGAATTACCAGTCGGTAGTAAGGCAAATACCTTTTTTTCTTTTCCTGACGCTTCTGGCAGTGATCTACATATATAATGGTCACTATGCAGATAAAACCATCCGGCAGATCGGACGGACAACACGCGAGGTGAGAGAGCTCCAATATGAATACAAGACCGTGAAGAGTGAAGTGATGTTCCGCAGCAAGCAAAGCGAGATGGCAAAAGCAGTGGAGCCGCTGGGGTTGAAAGAACTCTTGCAACCTCCTGTGGTATTAGAAACGAATAAGTAAGCACCATAAGCGGGCGGAATTTGGAAACACGGCGCGACATATTGTGGAGGGTATATCTCAGCTTTCTTGGCATCGTGGTGCTAAGCCTGCTGATATTGGGAAAGGCTTTTTATATCCAGCGCATCGAGGGAGATCATTGGAGAAGCATGAGCGATAGTATGCACCAGCGTATTGTAGAACTGGATGCAGACCGCGGAACAATTTACAGTGAAGACGGACAAATGCTGAGCACTTCCTTGCCGCAATTTGACATCTATCTCGATTTCCAGGCAGATGGATTGCGCGATAAGAACGGAAAAGTGTTCAGGGAAAATGTGGACTCATTCTCTATAGCTCTTTCAAAATTTTTCGGCGATAAAAGCGTGAACCAGTACAAAGCAGAACTGAAAGAAGGATACCGGAAGAAAAGCCGCTATTATCCATTAAAGAAAAAATTGTCGTTCGAAGAATACAAAGCTTTCCGGCAATTCCCATTGGTAAAGCTGGGGCGGAACAAAAGCGGAGTGATAGTGGAGGAGAACAGCAAACGCTTATTGCCATTCGGTTTGCTGGCCAACAGAACGATCGGCCTTTCCCGCGAACACATTGCCAGCAATGGTAAAGCGAAAAAGCAGAATGTGGGGTTGGAAAAAAGCTATGATAGTTTATTGACAGGGCAAAAGGGACAACGGCTGGTAAGATACGCTTCAGGCGGTGCCATACCGGTGGAAGGATTCCAGGTGGAACCGGAAAACGGCAAGGATATTTTCACCACGCTGGATGTGAACATACAGGACATATCTGAGAACGCTTTGTTGCGTATGATGGAAACCAGTGAAGCCCTGTATGGAAGTTGCATCGTGATGGAAACAAAGACCGGCAAGATCAAAGCCATGGCCAATCTTGGCCGCCGGCCTGATGGAAGCTATTGGGAAGATGATAACTACGCTTTGCGTGTAACAGAGCCGGGGTCGACCATCAAACTCGTTACGCTGATGGCCATCCTGGAAAAAGGAACATCCAAACTGGATGATCTCGTGGAAGTAGGAAGTGCAGGGCATATGATCGTTGGCCCCAGGAATGTGAATGATGCCGAACGTTCTCCCAAACCTGTACTGACAGTAAAAGAATGTTTTGCGCACAGTTCCAATGTGGGAATGAGTAAGCTGGCTTTAAAAGCATTTTCGCAAAATCCAAAAGAATTCCGTGAATACCTCCATAAATATCACATGGACGTGACCGCACCGGTTGATTTATCCAATATCCCCAAACCAAGACTGGCACCCCTTGAAAAGAACAGCGGCGGGCTGATGAACATGATCACGATGAGCTTTGGTTATGCCCTCCAGGTAAGCCCATTGCACACGCTGACATTATATAATGCTATTGCAAATAATGGTGTGATGGTGAAGCCTTACCTGGTAAGCAGTATCCGCCAGGACGGGATCGTGGTAAAACAATTTGAGCCGACCGTACTGGATGATAATATCACCAAGCCGGAAGTGGTTAAAGCGGCAAGGCAAAGTATGGAAGCAGTGATCTCGGAAGGAACAGGCAGGCAGGTGTTTAAAGACATGCCGTTCCCCATAGCCGGTAAAACCGGTACTGCGCATGTGGCAGATGGGAACATAAAATATTATGATGGTGTGTACCAGGCATCTTTTGTGGGATACTTTCCTGCTAACGATCCGCAATACACCTGCATCGTGGTGATAAGAAGCAAACCGCATGCAGCAATCCATTACGGAGGAACATTGAGCGGACCTGTTTTCAAAGAGATCGCTACCAAACTCTACTCGATGTATGTGAACAAAAAAGAACCGGCTCAGTACATACCAAAAAAAGACAGTGCTGCCTTCTTTTATGCAGGCAACACAGAAGATATAAGAACGGTGTATAAAACATTAAATGTTGGCTATATGGATTCTGCTGCGCAGGGAAGCTGGAGCAGCGTATATGCGGCCAACTATAAACCGGTGATCAGGAGCGCAACCGTAAGGCAACAGGTGATGCCGAATGTAAGAGGAATGGGTTTGAAAGATGCATTGTTCCTGCTGGAAAATATGGGAGTTAAGGTTTCGGTGAAAGGGAAAGGTAAAGTGGCCAGTCAATCTGTTTCTCCCGGCGAAGCAATTGCAAAAGGAGCAGCAGTGGTATTGGAGCTTAGTTGAACAAAGTCAAAATTAAAAAATAAAAATGCAAAACCGATGACAGAGACTGGAGGCGATCTTCAAAGCTGAACTTTTGATTTTTGCATTTTGACTTTTGAATTAAAACAAACGGATTGTTATTACGCGATATACTATATAAGGTAAGTATCCGGTCTGTAAGTGGAAGCACAGGCATGGAGGTAAAGGATATCCAGATCGATTCGCGTAAAGTGCAGCCCGGCACGGTGTTCATCGCCATCAAAGGCGCAGCGGCAGACGGGCACCAGTTCATTGAAAAAGCGATCGAAAGCGGTGCAACAGCCATTGTGAGTGAAACGGCGCTTTCGCCAAGAGAGGGAATAACCCTGCTGCAGGTAGAGAACAGTGCAGCGGCAGCAGGTTATATAGCGAATAATTTTTTTGGCCAGCCATCTTCCAAAATGAAAGTGGTGGGCGTAACGGGTACGAATGGAAAAACAACCATTGCTACCTTATTATATAAGCTCTTTTCAGCGCTGGGATACAAATGCGGTTTGCTGAGCACGGTTGATAACCATATCGGTGAAAAAGTGGTACCTGCTACGCATACCACTCCTGATGCCATCAGCCTGAATAAGCTGATGAAGCAAATGGCCGATGAGCAATGTACGCATGTGTTCATGGAAGTGAGTTCGCATGCCATCAGCCAGCACCGGATAACAGGATTGGAATTTGACGGAGGCATTTTTAGCAATATCACGCATGATCACCTGGACTACCACAAAACCTTTGACGAATACATCCGGGTGAAGAAAGCATTTTTTGATGGATTGTCTTCTTCCGCATTTGCCATCAGCAATGCAGATGATAAACGCGGAGCCGTGATGTTGCAGAATACTCATGCCAGGAAATATTTATACAGCCTGAAAACACTGGCGGATTTTAAAGGAAAGATCATTGAAAACAGCCTGGCGGGATTGGTGATGAGTGTGAACGACCAGGAAGTACACTTCCGGTTGATCGGTGAGTTCAATGCTTATAACCTGCTGGCGGTATATGGAGCAGCGATCTGCCTGGGTGAAGACAAACATGAAGTGCTGAGATGCCTGAGTGTTCTTACCGGTGCAGAAGGACGCTTTGATTATATGGTATCGGCAAAAGACCAGGTGATAGTGATCGTGGATTATGCACACACGCCCGATGCATTGCTCAACGTGCTGACCACGATCAAAAAGCTGAAACGTGGATTTGAGCAGGTGATCACGGTAGTGGGTTGTGGCGGCGACCGGGATAAAACAAAACGGCCGGTGATGGGTGAAGTGGCCTGCGAGCATAGTGATAAAGTGATCTTCACCAGTGATAACCCGAGAAGTGAAGATCCGGCGCAGATCATCAGGGATATGGAAGAAGGATTGCCGGCAGCAGCGAAGCGGAAATATCTCTCGATCACAGACAGGAAGGAAGCGATCAAAACAGCGATCAGCCTGGCAGGTCCGGAAGACATTATCCTGGTAGCAGGAAAAGGACATGAAAAGTATCAGGAAATAAAAGGAGTAAAGAATCATTTTGACGATAAAGAAGTAGTGCGGGAAATGTTTGAATTGTTAGGAAAATGATCCGGTATCGATAATAAACAAAGCCAACATGTTATATCATTTATTTGAATGGTTTAAAGAACAGGGATTCAAGTTTCCGGGAAGTGAACTCTTCAGGTTCATTTCTTTCCGGGTAATGCTGGCTGTGTTGTTGTCTTTATTCATTACCGCGTTTTATGGTAAAAAACTGATCAGGTTCCTGCAAAAAAAGCAGTTGGGTGAAACAGTGAGGGACCTGGGATTGGCCGGAGAGCAGACCAAGAAAGGAACACCCACTATGGGAGGCATTGTGATCATTCTGGCGATCATCATACCTACTTTATTGTTCGCAAGGCTGAATTCCGTATACATCATACTGATGCTGGTGGCTACGGTATGGTTAGGCATAATCGGTTTTATCGATGATTACCTGAAGCTGCGTGCAAAGAAAATGGCACAACAGCAGGGAGTAAAATATGTGAAGGGAGATAAGGATGGATTGGCAGGCTGGTTCAAGATATTAGGACAGGTGGGACTGGGTATCACTGTTGGAGCTGTTTTATACTTCAATAATGATGTAAAGATCTGGCGGGAATACCAGGGCATCCCTAAAGCAGGCGATACAACCGTGATCAGCCGCCAGGTGAATGACAGGGTAAAACATTTTGTGGAAACGAAGGAACCGATCACGACCATTCCCTTTGTGAAAGGACATGAGTTCAATTATACCAAACTGTTGCCGGAATCAATAAGAGGTTATGCCTGGCTCTTGTATATCCTGATCGTGATCTTCATTATTACGGCGGTATCGAATGGAGCGAATATAACGGATGGGCTGGATGGATTGGCGACGGGGACTTCTGCTTTGATCGGGGTATGCCTGGGCATATTTGCCTATGCGAGCGGTAATTTCTTTGTCGCGGATTATCTCAACATCATGTATATACCCGGGCTAGGTGAGCTGTCCATTTTTATTGCGGCTATGATCGGAGCTTGTATCGGGTTCTTGTGGTACAACTCTTACCCCGCGCAGGTGTTCATGGGAGATACGGGAAGTTTAACACTGGGTGGCATCATCGCTTCTATTGCCATCATTGTGCATAAGGAATTGCTGATCCCCATCTTCTGTGGTGTATTCCTGGTGGAGTTATTAAGCGTAATGATACAGGTGAGTTATTTCAAATATACCAAACGCAAATTCGGTGAAGGCAAAAGGATCTTTTTAATGAGCCCGTTGCATCACCATTATCAGAAGAAAGGATATCATGAGGCGAAGATCGTAACGCGGTTCTGGATCATCACCGTGTTGTGCGTGGTATTGAGCATTGTAACATTGAAACTAAGATAGGAAGAGCTTATTGAACGGACTTATTGAGAAACCAGACACTGCGTGACCCTTTGAGAAGTAACCGCCGGCCAAAACCCGAAGAAATTGTGGTGCATTACCGAGACTAATGCTTGTGAAGAACCATTTCCGTACTATCCATCCATTCCGGGAGAAGCTATAGTAAGCCACCGGTTGAAAAAAGAAGAACCGCATCCTTTAGAAGGACGGGCGGATGTTTATGGCGAAACGTTTAGTCATATTAGGAGGTGGAGAAAGTGGCGTTGGAGCTGCTCTCCTGGCAAAGCAGAAGGGATATGATGTATTCGTTTCCGACGGAAGTTCTTTGAAGACTAATTATCGTAATGAGCTGCAGCAGGCAGGGATTGATTTTGAAGAAGGCAGGAACAGTGAAGATAAAATACTGTCGGCCGATGAAGTGATGAAAAGCCCGGGCATTCCTGAAAAGAACGATATGGTAAAACGTATCAGGGCAAAAGGAATACCTGTGATCAGTGAAATAGAACTGGCTTACCGCTTTAAAGGCAACAGTAAGATCATAGCCATCACCGGCAGCAATGGAAAAACGACAACCACGGCGCTGACGTTCCATATCTGTAAAAAAGCGGGATTGGATGCAGCGCTGGTCGGGAACATCGGTTACTCCTTTGCAAGGCAGGTGGCGGAAGATCCCAAGCCACTGTATGTAGCAGAGATCAGCAGCTTTCAGTTGGATGATATCCATGAGTTCAGACCGGATGTAGCTATCCTGACCAATATCACGGAAGATCATCTCGACCGTTACGATTATAAGTTCGAGAACTATATACGCAGCAAGTTTCGTATAGCGATGAACCAGCAGGCAAATGATCATTTCATTTACTGTGCTGACGATGAGATCACGATGAGATATATTAACCAGTTCGATATTCACTCAAACCAACTGCCAATCAGTATGAAAACAGAAGTAAACAAAGGAGCATTTATCAAGGACGGCGATATGTACGTTAGAACAGGCGAAGAATTTACCAGTATGAGTGTATACGATTTTGCCTTGAAAGGAAAACATAATCAATATAATACCATGGCAGCTTGTGTAGCCGGCGCCACCATGGACATCCGCAAGGAAAAAATCCGTGAGGCAGTGCAGGATTTTCAAAGCCTGGAACACCGGATGGAACCGGTGGCAACGATCCGGGGAGTGGAGTTTATCAACGACAGCAAAGCAACCAATGTAAACTCTACCTGGTATGCTTTGGAAAGCATGACCAAACCGACCATACTGATATTGGGCGGAGTGGATAAAGGAAATGATTATTCATTGATCGAAGACCTGGTAAAAGAAAAAGTAAAAGCGATCATTTGTCTTGGTGTCGACAACCGCAAGATCCATGAAGCTTTTGGAAATATTGTTAGCCCTATCGTAAACACCAGCAGCGCCCTCGAATCCGTACATGCTGCTTTTCATTTTGCAACCAAAGGAGATGTTGTATTGCTGAGCCCTGCCTGCGCCAGCTTCGATCTCTTCAAGAATTATGAAGACAGAGGAAACCAGTTTAAGCAGGCCGTGAGAGATTTGTAGACCTAATATTATTAATGGACGTAACAAAGGACATACGATTCAACGAGCTTGGAGGAAGCTTCAACACCCGTAACCTGTTGAACAAAACAAAAGGCGACAAGGTGATCTGGGCACTGGTAGTATTGCTGGCCCTGGTCTCCTTACTGGCTGTATATAGCGCTACCGGTTCCCTTGCATATAAAAATTATAAAGGCAATACCGAAGTTTATCTTTTTAAACAGGTTGCTTTTATACTGGTGGGTATCCTGGTTATCTATTTTGCCCATCTGGTCAACTACACTTTATATTCCCGCATTGCCACGATATTATTTCTACTGGTAATTCCTTTATTGATCTATACCCTTTTCTTCGGGGTCAGAATGAATGAAGGCAGCCGCTGGATAAGGCTGCCGCTCATCAATATGACCATGCAAACATCCGACCTGGCCAAGCTGGCGCTTTTCATGTACATCGCGCGGATGCTTAGCCGGAAGCAGGATGTTATCAAATCCTTCAAAAAGGGTTATCTGCCCGTGATCACCCCTGTGTTTATTGTCTGTGCCCTTATTGCACCCGCCAACCTTTCTACTGCGTTGTTGCTTGGTGCAAGCTGCCTGCTGCTGCTCTTTATAGGACGGGCCAGTTCCAAACACATTTTACTCACTATGGGGCTGGCCCTTATCCCTATCGCTTTTCTCATCATTGCAGCAATGATAAGGCATAAGCAGGGAGATGATGACGCCACTGCCGAAAAGAAAACGGCTTCTTCCGGTCTGTTTGCCCGCGTGGACACCTGGATAGGCCGCGTGGAAAATTTTATTTACAGCAGCAAGGAACCAGACAACGATGAAATGTACCAGGTGAACCAGGCCAAGATCGCTATTGCCAAAGGCGGTATCCTGGGCGTGGGGCCGGGCAACAGCACTACGCGTGATTATCTGCCGCAAGCCTATAACGATTTCATTTTTGCGATCATCATAGAAGAATATGGTTTTGTAGGAGGCATATTCATTGTGTTTATTTATCTCGTGTTCCTGTACCGTTGCATCAGGATATTCAAACGATGTCCTTATGCATTTGGTGCTTTCCTGGCATTGGGACTGAGCTTTACACTGGCCATACAGGCTATTGCAAATATGGCAGTAACGGTGAACCTGTTTCCAGTAACCGGCGTCACATTGCCATTGGTGAGCATGGGTGGATCGAGTTTCATCTTTACCTGTTTGGCAATTGGTATTATTCTCAGTGTGGCAAGGAATGTGGAACAACTGGAAGGGCGTGCAGCAATGGCAAAAGATGAAGAACAGTAATTAAAAAAATGAACAATTGGGTAAAAGGATCATTATAGCAGGCGGTGGTACAGGCGGACATATTTTTCCTGCAATCGCTATTGCAAACGCTTTGAAAAAAGCAGACAGCAGTATCGAAATATTGTTTGTAGGAGCGAAAGGAAAAATGGAAATGGAAAAAGTGCCGCAGGCAGGCTATAAGATCGAAGGATTGGATATAGCCGGGTTCAACAGAAGTTCTTTGATAAAAAATACCAGCCTGCCATTCAAGCTGATCAAAAGCTTTTTCCAGGTACGCTCCATTTTCAAGGCGTTCAAACCCGATGCAGTGATAGGAGTGGGTGGTTATTCCAGTTTCCCGGTTTTGCGTCTTGCGCAATCAAAGGGAATACCCAGCTTTATTCATGAATCGAATTCGTTTGCAGGAAAATCAAATATCCTGCTGGGGAAAAAAGCAACGGCTGTGTTTACCGGAACCGATGGGATGGAAAAATTCTTTCCACCAGAAAAGATCATTGTTACCGGCAACCCGGTGAGGGCAAGCATTGTGCAATCAACGGTCAGCAAGGCAGAAGGCTGCGAGCATTTTTCACTGGATGAAAAAAAGAAAACGTTGCTGGTGATCGGTGGAAGCCTTGGAGCCAAATCCATCAATGAAGCAATTGATAAGCATCTGGATGAATTGCTGGGTGCAGGATTGCAACTGATCTGGCAAACCGGTAAGCCTTATGCAGCGAAAGCGGAAGCAAGCGTAGCGGGTAAATCTGCTGTGTGGGTGAATGATTTTATTACGAAGATGGAGTATGCTTATGCTGCGGCTGATATTGTAGTGGCGCGCGCAGGGGCGATGACGGTAGCTGAATTATGTGTGGTCAAAAAACCCGTCCTGTTCGTTCCCTATCCCTATGCTGCAGAAGATCATCAAACGGTGAATGCAAGCCAGTTGGTCAACAAGCAGGCTGCATTGATGGTAAAAGACAGTGAAGCGATTGATAAAGTGGTACCGATGGCCATAGGGCTGGCTGCTGATGAAGGCAAGCAGGCAGAACTAAAAAAGAATATTGCTGCATTAGCTATAACTGATGCAGATAAAATAATTGCAGAGGCGATTTTAAAAAAGCTGAATGCGAAATGAAGACCATAGCCAATACTGTCCTTATGAATACCCCCTTTAGGGGGCTTGACTCAATCCGTGAAGTATATTTTATTGGCATTGGAGGGATCGGGATGAGTGCTGTAGCAAGGTTCTTTTACTCAAATGGTGTGAAAGTAAGCGGGTACGACAGAACACCTACCCCGCTTACCAAAGAGTTGGAAGCAAGCGGCATTCCCATTCACTATGAAGAAAATATTTCATTGGTGAATCAAAATGCCGGTCTGGTGGTGTACACCCCGGCCATACCTGCAGACAATAAAGAACTGCAGTATTACCGGGAAAAGGGAACGAAGATCGTGAAGCGGAGCGATGTGCTTCAATTGATCTCGGAAAGTTCTTTTAATATCTGTATTGCCGGCACACATGGCAAAACGACCATCACTACCATGGTGGCGCATTTGCTGAGAGATAGCGGCTTTGGATGCAATGCCTTCCTCGGAGGCATTGCGGTGAACTATGGTACCAATTTCTGGAGCAATCCGAAAAACGTGTGCGTGATAGAAGCAGATGAATACGATAGAAGTTTTTTGAAATTAAGCCCTGATATAGCCATCATCACTGCTATGGATGCTGATCACCTGGACATATATGGTACAGCAGATTCAGTGGAGCAGGCGTTTATTGATTTCAGTGAGAGAATTAAGCCCGGCGGATTGCTGTTCCGCCAGTTTGGATTGAAAAGAGGAAAGGAACTGGCGAAAGGACTGACGGATACAAAATACACTTACAGCCTGCAAAACGAAAATGCGGATGTATATGGGGAAAATATCAGGCTGGACAATGGCGGATACGATTTTGATGTGGTAATGAAAGATGACCGGATAGATAATGTGCGGTTGAATATGGGCGGAATGCACAACGTGGAGAATGCCATTGCCGCAATAGCTGTTGCAAGTTCTTTGGGAATAGAGCATGATAAGATCCGCTCAGCGGTTGAATCATTCCGCGGAGTGAAACGGAGGTTTGAGTATCTCATCCGGAACAGGAAACTGGTATTTGTGGATGATTATGCACATCACCCGGAAGAGTTGCGGGCCCTGATCAACGGAGCAAGAACATTGTTCAGGCAAAGAAAATGCACGATCATTTTTCAACCGCATCTCTACACGCGCACAAGGGATTTTGCAGATGGCTTTGCAGAAGTGCTCGACCTGGCAGATGAAGTGATATTGTTGCCGGTCTATCCGGCAAGAGAATTACCGATAGAAGGTGTTACCAGTGAGATGATACTGGACAAGATGAAAAATGAGAATAAGAGGGTAATGAACAAGCAGCAATTGCTCGACTGGATAAAGAACGATTATAAAAAAGAGATCAACGACGAATTCGGCAACCTGTTGATCACAGCAGGGGCAGGTGATATTGATACATTGCTGATGCCAATCAAAGATCTGTTGACGGACATATAAATTGAATACGAAGAGAACGATACGGAAAATTTTATTCATTACCACCTGGGTGGTGATCGGGGCAGGCATGCTTACCCTGCTGATCGCTGCCATGGGAAAGCAGAAAAAAGATAATTGCAAGGATTATGCAATTACGGTAAAAGGTATTCGTGGTGATGATTTTTTCCTTGATGAAGCTGATATACTCCGTTTGCTGAAAGTGGCTACGAAAGGAAAGATCAAGGGGCAGCCCAAATCCTCCTTCAACCTGCAGCAAATGGAAGAACTGCTGGAAGGTAATCAATGGGTAAAGGACGCACAACTGTATTTCGACAGCCGGGATGTATTGCATGTGTCCGTTACAGAGCGCGAACCGGTAGCCAGGATATTTACAGCCGGCGGCAAATCTTTTTACCTGGATGAACGTGCGCAGATGATGGGCTTGTCTGACCGGTTGAGTGTGCGCCTGCCGGTGTTCACTGGTTTCCCTGACAAGAAAATGTTGACGACAAAGGACAGCCTGCTGATGAAAGACATTGTAGCCACTGCTCAATATATTAATGGCAATCCTTTCTGGTCCTCACAAGTGGCGCAGATCAACCTGGACCTTAGCTGTGGAGCTGATTGCCGGGAAATGGAAATGGTGCCGCTGATCGGCAATCATGTGGTGAAGCTGGGCAATGGAGAAAATATCGATAAAAAATTCAACCGCCTGTTTGTTTTTTATAAACAGGTATTAAGCAAAACAGGTTTTGATAAATACAAAACGATTGATGTACGCTTTGACGGCCAGGTGGTGGGAGCAAAAAGCGAGAACCCAAGAGTGGATTCTGTACAGCTTCGCAAAAATGTGGAGAAGCTGCTGAAGCAGATCAAGGAAATGGAAGAACTGAATGAGAAACAGGCTTTATTGCCGACGCCTGTTCCCGTGCAACCGGTGATGCCGCCGGCAGACAGTTCAAAATATAATGAGCTGAATGCATTGGAAGACCAGGAACCGGATAATAGCAAAACAGAAAACAAAGTTGCCGATAAAAAGGAAACAAAAGCAGGGAATAAGGATGCTGGTAAGAAAAATGTAAAACCTTCGGATAATAAGAAACAGCCGAAAGCAGTAATGCGTAAAAACTAATTACACTAATAAGACGCTAATTGCACTAATTAAAGGAACAACTAAAAACAACATACAATGAATAACGAACAACCCATTATCGTTGGTCTTGACATTGGGACAACCAAGATTGCGGTGATAGCCGGGCGCAAGAACGAGTTTGGCAAACTGGAGATTCTGGGCTTTGGTAAAGCTAACTCCAATGGCGTGAAGCATGGACAGGTATTGAACATTGATGAAACCATTAAAGCGATCCGTACAGCACTGGAAAATTGCTTTGCCTCCAACCCCAATCTCGACATTAAGGAAGTATATGTAGGTATTGCAGGCCATCACATCAAAAGCTTGCAGACCCGTGGTGATATCGTTCGCCAGGCAACGGACGAAGAGATATCCCAACGTGAGATCGATCAACTGATCAGTGATCAGTACAAAACCTATATCCCTGCCGGTGATCAGATCATTGATGTGATACCCCAGGAATTTACAGTAGATAATTTCCAGAATATTCCCAACCCCATAGGATATGGCGGTGTGAAGATCGGTGCCAACTTCCATATCATTACCGGTGATAAGAATGCGATCAGGAATATCAACCGCAGCGTGGAAAAATCAGGATTGTATACCAAAGACCTGGTATTGCAACCGCTTGCTTCTTCTTCTGCAGTAATGGGTCAGGAAGATCTGGAAGCTGGTGTGGCTATCGTGGACATTGGCGGTGGTACCACAGACCTCGCTGTATTCTATGAAGGCATTCTGAAGCATACCGCTGTTATTCCTTTTGCCGGCGAGAATATCACGAACGATATCAAGACCGGTTTGGGAGTGTTAAAAACACAGGCAGAGCAAATGAAAGTGCAGTTTGGCAGTGCTCTTGCTAATGAAGCAAAAGCCAATGCCTATATCACTATTCCCGGATTGCGTGGCATGCCTGCCAAAGAGATCAGTGTAAAGAACCTGGCGAATATCATCCAGGCACGCATGAGCGAGATCATGGATTTTGTGACCTATCATTTGAAACAGGTAGGGTTGGATAATAAAGCACTGAATGGTGGTGTGGTGTTAACAGGAGGCGGATCACAATTGCGTCATCTTATCCAGTTGACAGAATATGTTACAGGATTGCCTGCAAGGATCGGTTTTCCGAATGAACACCTGGCAGCCGGCCATATTGAGGAACTGGCCAAACCAACCTATTCTACCTGTATCGGTCTTATCCTGAAAGGATATGATGATTATGAGCATAACCGTAAACAGTTTGAAAGAGAATACAAAAAGGTAGAAGTGCCCCAGGGCCTGAAGAAGAATGAGATTCCTGAAGAGGAGATGGAAACAGATGAAGAAATGATTGTTCAGGATTCGGTAAAACAACGCAAAGGCCTCAGCAATTTCTGGGGAAAATTCAAAGACGGAATAATAGATCTTTTCAAAGAAGAGGAAGATAAACACCTGTAGAATAAGATAACTAACCATTAAATTGAAGCGAATGATACATTTTGATCTGCCAAAAGAAAAATCATCCATCATTAAAGTAATTGGTGTGGGTGGTGGTGGTGGTAATGCAGTTAACCACATGTTCAGCCAGGAGATTGATGGCGTCAATTTTATAATATGCAATACCGACGCACAGGCATTGTCCAACAGCGGTATTCCAAACCGTGTGCAACTGGGACCGCACCTCACGCAGGGGCTCGGTGCGGGCGCCAATCCTGAGATTGGCCGCCAGGCAACGGAAGAATCGCTGGAAGAGCTGAAAGGCATTCTTGAAGTAAATACCAAGATGGCTTTTATCACTGCCGGCATGGGTGGTGGAACGGGTACCGGTGGTGCACCGATCATTGCCAAGATATGCAAGGACCTTGGCATACTGACCGTTGGTATTGTGACCACTCCGTTTGCCTATGAAGGGAAAAAGCGCCAATTGCAAGCGGAAGAAGGCATCAAGAACCTGAAGCAGTATGTGGACACATTGCTGGTGATCAGCAATGATAAATTGCGTCACCAGTTTGGCAATCTGAAAATGCGTGAAGCATTTGAGAAAGCCGATAATGTGCTGGCAACGGCGGCAAAATGTATTACTGATGTGATCAGCAGCACTGGTCAGATCAATGTTGACTTTGCGGATGTATGCACTGTAATGCGCAATGGCGGTGTGGCAATATTAGGAAACGCCGCAGTGTCTGGTGAGAACCGTGCACATAAGGCAATAGAAGAAGCATTGAATTCTCCGTTGCTGAATGATAATGATATCAGCGGTGCCAAATGGATCCTTATCAATATCAATTCTGCTGAAGGGGAACATGAATTTACGATGGATGAAGTAGAGATCATTCAGACCCACCTGGTAGGACAGGCTGGTGAAGGCACTGATGTGATCATGGGATTGGGCTATGATCCATCACTGGGAGATAAACTGGGCATCACACTTATTGCAACAGGCTTCCAGTACAAAGATCCTTTCACCAAACCGGTTGCCAAGAAACCTGAACCGAAGAAAGAAGAAAAGATCGTGATGACACTTGGCCTCGCACCTGAAGTGGAAAAAGAAGCAGAGCCAGTAAAAGAAGAAGAAAAGAAAGCAGACCCATTGGCTCCGAAACTGATGGATGAGCATGCGATAGTAGATGCACCCATGCCTGCTTTGGATGAAATGATGGAGCGGGATCATGTTGAGGAGGAAGGGCCTGCTGTTCATTTTGATCTGTTGACCGGACAGCCGGCAGAGAAGGAAAACGTGAAATTACTTAGTGAAAATACGATTCAGGCGCCCGGTAAAAATACTTCTGATAAAAAAATAAGCACAGAGCAACAGGAAATTCTATATTCGGCCCATCAACCGAAACCTCAATCCTCTGATTCTACCTCAGAATCCCTATCCCCATTTATTAAGAAACAGGAATCAACGAAAGATAGTACTGCCCCGCTGTCTGCAGCATCGGGAGGTTATCTGGCCAGACCATCCAATATCTACGCAGAATCAAAAGCAGAGGGATCACCCTCCATGTCTTCTGCCGAAGAGCCGGTCCCTCCACCGATCGTTGCCACCAAAGAGGAAGAAGAACTTCTTGATTTGCAAATGCAACTGGTAGAAAGGGATGACATTCCGGCGGCGGATAAGCCGTTGGCCCATCATACTCAACTACCTTCATCTTCTCAAGCTGAGGAGCCGGCTTTGCTGGACGAAGCAGAGGAGCAGAAACGTAAGGCTGCTGAGAGACTGCACAAGTTGCGCAACTTGTCGTTTAACGTCAACGCGGCAGACCCGAATAATGAGTTTGAAACAGTGCCGGCCTATATCCGCCGCAATATGGAATTGTATAACAGCAGCTCCCATATAGAAAGCTTCTACAGCAATTACGAGGTCAAAACCGACCAGAATAATCAAACAGAGATCAGCACGATCAATACTTTCTTAGATGGCAAAAAGCCCGACTAGCTTTTTTCGTTCCAATGAAGCCAACGTAAGGAACGTGTTTTTAGTTGTTCCCCTGATGTTTTCATCAGGGGTTTTTCTTTTCAGGTATTTGCCCACAGTATAAATTCTTTGTGGTCTTTGTTGTCTCGGTGGGATAAATTTACCCCACCGAGACAACAAAGACCACAAAGAAAAATTTATTCCGGAATATTTATGGGGCTATCCTTTATAGATCATCTACCAGGAATTTTTTCCGCGCGAAGAAGATATAAGCGGAAATATAAACCAGTACAGCAACAATTAAAGCAATCGTTGAAGGCGAATCAGGATAAAACACCTTTGTCCCAAAAGGCATTGGTATCAAAACGTCTGAAGCCTGCAGCGGCAGAAAATAACCGATGGGGGTAAGCTTGAACTGAAAGTTAGTCAGCGCAGTGATCAGCCATTCAAAGATGAGACCATACAGGAAAAAGATAATAATGGCCAAACCGCTCCGGCGGAACAATACGGCCAGCATCAAAGCAAAGAATAAATAAGCAAGGGATTGAATAAAAACATACCCGAGATATTCGATGCCATCCAGCGTGAAACTGCCGGAAGACAGAGAGCCAAAGAATAAAGAAGTGATGGCATTGATCAATGTTATGAGCAGGGCAAACAAAATAATCGTTGCGAACTTGACCCCAATGAATTGTCTCCTGCTCCATCCATCAATGATATTTTGCCGGTGCGTCTTGAAATTGAATTCATTTACCATCAGCATGATAATGATCATGCCGGGAAAATAAAGCAACCAACTGCTCAGCCAGCCCACTGTTTGCCACACTTTAGGAAAGGCGAACGAGTCGCCGATCACCATCGCACTTTGCGGCACCTCCGATTTGGTGCGCTGCTCAATATACCAGGCGATATAGTTAATAAGGAATATGCTTAACAGGTAGAAAACAGAGAATATCCAGAATGCACGGTAATTCTTTACTTTCAACCATTCAATTCGTAAGAGATGCAGCATATAATAAGTTTATATATTAGCGTTATTCGTGTTTGTTAGCGCCATTCGTGCTTAGCAACATTCTTCGCGCTTTTCATACTCATTCGCGCCATTCGTGTTGCTAGCGTTCGCTTTTTGTCCCCGTAATTTCCAGGAACGTCGATTCCAGCGATTTGCGTTTCATATTAAGACGGCTCAATACGATACCATTATCAAAACAATAACGGTTCAATTGAGTAGCCGTGATACCATCACCACTGATCACCTGCACATAATCATCCACGATCTCAACCTGTACAACACCGGGCATCCGCTCAACGGTTTTTTCCAGTGTAGCAAGATCATCCGCTGCTATTTCGATCACTGTTTGTTCCGAGGTTTTGGTATCCAGTATATCTTTTACACTTCCGACTGCTTTCAAATGTCCTTTCTGGATAATGGCAACATGTGTACAAACCTTTTCCACTTCATCCAGGATATGGCTTGCCATGATAATGGTTTTTCCCTGCCTGCTCAGGTCCTTGATAAGCGTACGGATCTCTGCGATGCCTGCAGGGTCAAGGCCATTGGTCGGTTCATCAAATACCAGTATATCAGGATTGCCAAGCAGGGTAGACGCTATGGCCAATCGCTGCTTCATACCAAGTGAATAAGTACTGAACTTGGAATCTTTTCTTTGTGTGAGGTTTACAATGTCAAGCACCCTGGCAATATCTTCCCTTCCTCTTTGTTTTATTTCCGCAGCGATCACCAGGTTCTTTTCACCGCTGAGATAATGATAAAAATTCGGTGTTTCCAGTAAGGTGCCGATCCCCTGCCGGATCTTTTCCGATCCGGGCTGGCCATCCCAGAGATAAGTGCCGGAACTGGCTTTCAGGATGTCCATAATAATACCAAGCAAAGTGGTCTTACCACTTCCATTAGGTCCAAGTATACCGAACACGCTGCCTTTCGGCACTTCAAAGGAAACATTGTCCAGGGCTTTGATGGGGCCATAGGACTTGGAGATCTTATCAATATTGAGGATAGCGCTCATAAGCGGAAATTATCACCTCAAGATAAGCGTTTATGGGACTTTTCAAAACAAAACTTGACCAGGGGTAAAGCCAGGGGATGTATCCATGTAAAAATTAGTCCGGTGGATTCCGGCCGGGACAAGAAGCAAGGTGGAGTATGATTAATCCAACCGGTTTGGGCGCACCCCTTCCTGGGTAATGATTACCGGCTGTATCAATCCGTTCTCATCAAAATACATGTTATCTATACAGGTAACTCTTGAGTTGCCATTCGTTTCCCCGAGCGGGCGGCGATGGTAAACGATATACCAGGCGTCCTTGCCTTTTTCATGGATCACGGAGTGATGACCGGCGCCGGTAGCGATCGCGGGATTTTGCTGCAATATCTTTCCTATCCTTTTAAAAGGGCCGAATGGTGAATCTGCTATGGCATAAGCCACGCAATAATCAGGGCCTGTCCATCCGCCTTCAGACCACATAAAATAATATTTGCCATTGCGGATAAACATAAAAGGACCTTCCACATAGCCCTGTGGTGTTATTTCCTTGAATGTCGTTCCGTCTTCAAATGGTATAAAGCCAGTGAAGTCCTTATTGAGTTTGGCAATATTGCAATGCCGCCATCCTCCATAAATGAGATAGTATTGCCCGTCTGCATCTTTGAAAGCAAACTGGTCGATCGGTTGAGCGCCGTTATGGAATTTATCGATCAGCGGTTTTCCTAAATAATCCCTGAAAGGCCCCTCGGGTTTATCGGCAACCGCGATGCCGATACCGCCTTTTTCTGCATCACTTTGTATATCATTCGCTCCAAAGAAAAGAAAATACTGCTCATCCTTTTTAATAATGGAAGGTGCCCACATGGCCCGCCTGGCCCATTTGATGGAAGCAGTGTCGAGTATATGTGAATGTTTGGTCCATTGAATAAGATCGGGTGAAGAAAAAGCATCCAGGAATACCTGTTTGTTATACGGAGCTGAATAAGTGGGGTAGATCCAGTATTTATTGTCAAAAATAATTCCTTCAGGATCGGCATACCAACCGGGGAATACAGGATTGCCTGCCCGGATGGTATCAGTTGACTGTGCCGATGCTGAAATAGTGGCAAAGAACAGGCAAAGAATCAAAAATGCTTGATTAGCTTTGAGTGCAATAAACCCTTTCATGTGAGAATTTGATTGATATGAAGAACTAAAATACGGAGATTATGGCAACAATTCTTATAACCGGCGGTACAGGGCTTATTGGCACAGCAATCAGCAAATCCTTACTGGATAAGGGGTACAATGTGATCATTCTTACCCGGAAGCAAAATTTACCTGCAAAAGGAAATCTTCGTTACGCCTACTGGAATATCGAACAACAGCATATTGACAGCGACGCCATTGCTGCCAGCGATCATATCATCCATCTGGCAGGTGCAGGCGTAGCAGAAAAACGCTGGACAGATAAACGGAAAAAAGAGATTGTTGACAGCCGCGTACAGAGCAGTGAACTGCTGATAAAAGCATTAAAGGAAGTGCCTAACCAGGTCCGTTCTGTTGTCAGTGCTTCTGCTATCGGTTGGTATGGGCCTGATCCTGCCATACCCAACCCCGATCCGTTTGTGGAAGAAGATAAAGCAGATGATGGCTTTCTTGGCCGCACCTGCCTGCAATGGGAGCAAAGCATCGATCCGGTAAAACAACTCGGCAAGCGATTGGTAAAACTCCGCACAGGCATTGTCCTCAGCAGTGAAGGCGGCGCTTTGGAAGAATTCAAGAAGCCATTAAAACTGGGAGTGGCAACCATACTTGGCAGCGGTAATCAGATGGTCAGTTGGATACATATTGATGACCTGGTAAGACTTTATATCAGAAGCGTGGAAGATGAAAAAATAGAAGGCGTATTCAATGCAGTAGCGCCAAAACCTGTATCAAACCGGGAACTGGTGCTGCAACTGGCAAAAGAGGTAAAGGGTAAATTTTATATTCCGATGTATGTTCCTTCTTTTATGCTGAAACTGGTGTTGGGAGAAATGAGCATAGAAGTATTAAAAAGTGCAACGGTCAGTTGCAATAAAGTGCGTATTGTTGATTTTACTTTTGTGTATCCTACTGTTGAAGCGGCAATAGCTTCGATTGCCCCTGCGTTAATGAAATAAAAAAGGGATGTGACAATCACATCCCTTTTTCTTTAAAACAGATACATTAAAACGCCTTCTTCTCTTCCGGCATCTTAGGTGTTTCCTTCTGTGTATACATTGTAGGGGTCACTTTTTTAGGATCACCCTGATACACCCAGGTAATATTATTGATGTATTTGTTGAATACCGAATTCAATTGCTGTAATGTCACTTTATCTACATCCTCTTTGATCTGGATAGACCTTTTCCAGTTGCCATGCAATACCTCATTGGAAGCAAGTGAAGCTGCTTGTGCTTCATTTGTTTCATTGCGATAGTATATACCGGTAAGGAAACCTGTCTTTTCATTTTTCAGCTCGTCTTCGGTAAAACCTTCTTTTTTTACCTTGTCAATCAATCCCCGGGCTACTGCAATGTATTTATCAGGCTCGGTAGTGGTAACAGAAAGATTGGCATAAGGAGTAGTGCCACCGCTGAACCATGCCTGCGGTGCATACGAAAGGCCGTGCTTGCTTCTCACTTCCAGGAAGTGCCGGCTGGCAAAAATGCTCATGGCCAGTGAAAACGCATTGTAATCAGGAGAGCCGGGCAATGGCCCGCTGGCAATACCTCTCACATAGTTAGTAGCATTGGCGCGTTGTTCTTCTTTGAATGAATTGGCTGCTGGCGTATAGCTTTTCTTTTGCTCAACGAAAGGAGCACCTGCAGGCACTTTGCTCAGCAGGGCTTTTACTTTTTGTTCAATAGTAGCTTTGTCAAGATCAGCTACTACTACGATCACCATGCGTGAACGGGTGAAAATGGATTGCCAGTATTTCTTTGTTTCAGCAGGTGTCAGCGCTGTGATAGAAGCTACAGTGCCTTGCGGCTCTTTGGCATAATTGGTACCTGCAAAAGCAGTTTGTTTCGCCAGCTTATTGATCGCATTATCGGGGCTTGATTCGCTGGCACGCAGGTTATTGATCGCATCCTGTTTGATACGGTCAAATTCTTTGGGATCAAAGCGTGGCGAGGTGAGCGCATCGGTATACAGCGGCCATACTTCATCAAAATCACTTTTGATGCAGTTAAGGCTGAAGGAAGCAAAGTCCATTCCTGAACCGCCGCCAACCTGTGCGCTTACTTTATCCAGTTTGTCTTTAAAACTGTTTTTATCATCTTTCAGCGTACCACATTCGGTAAGAGCATTGATCGCGAGGTTTTCAATGCCGGCTTTGGAAGCGGGATAGTTTTGTACACCGCCTTTGATAATGGTTTGTATCACCACGATATCATTACCACTGGGTTGAACGATCACTTTTACCCCGTTAATGGTCATATCATAAGGGGAAGCCTGTTTTTGAGCCGAACCGGCAAATGGCAGCGCCAGTGCAACCAGGCATATTGTATATTGAAATATCTTTTTCATCCGTAATAGTTTTAGTTTAACCAATAGAGGCTCAGTTCTTGAAGAATTCATCCACCTTCAGTTGCTTGTTCATATCTTCATTGATGATCATGCCGGCAACGTATGGTTTACCAATAATGTATTTTTTCAGGTAGTTCTGAATGTCTTCGCGGGTCACGTCCATCAGACTCTTCATGTAGTCAGTATAATAATCCAGCGAAGCGCTGCACCACCAGAATGTAAGCGTGCTGCTAAGGGCAGAAGGCTTTTCATTGGCACGGATGAAATTGCGGCGCAGGATGTCTTTAGCTGTTTGCAATTGCTCATCCGTAAAATAATCGGCGTCTGCAAAATGACTTACCTGGTTAGTCACTTCTGTAGTGAATTCTTTCAACTTGCCGGGATTGGGTACAGCAAAGATCTGAACAGGCCCTACATGTGCTGCTGTTTGATAAGAAATGCCTGCATAGCTGGCGAGTCCTTTATCAACCAGTGCCTGTTGCCATTTGGAAGAGTTCAGTCCAAGAACGGTAGAGAACACATCAGCAGCCAGTGTGCCAATGGAATCCTTTCTTGTATCCGGGCCCTGCCATACATACATAACATAAGGTGTTTGCGCAATGGGCGATTCCTTAATGAAGTATTCTGTTTTTTCAATGGGTTTAAATTCAGGTATAGGATATTTTTCATGAGGATTAAAACCGCTGCTGGCCCAGTCGCCAAAAATCGCTTTGGCTTTGGCAAATGCTTCAGCGGGTTTAACATCCCCAGTGATCACCAGCAGGGAATTGTTGGGGAAATAGTATTTGTCTTTGATCACCATCATTTTTTCCGGTGTGGCTGAATTGATGATATCATGATCGCCGATCGGGTTCTTGCGGGTAAACAGATCGCCCCATACTTTTTTACCTACTGTGATCCACAACTGGAAATAAGGATCGCTTTCAGCACGCTGGAATTCTCCATCCACTACCGGTCTTTCTTTTTGCATGTCTTCTGTGCGGTAGATGGGGAAGCGGATCGCTGCATTCATGAATTTCAATCCTGCATCGAGACTATCCTTATCAAAAGTGAAGAAGTAGTTTACTCTTTCATCGCCTGTAGTACCGTTCCAGATCATGCCCAGCTCTTCAGTGCGTTTGATGAATTTTTCCTGGTCAGGATAATCCTTGTTGGCTTTGAAAAACATGTGCTCAAACAAGTGGGAGAGGCCACTGTATTCAGGACCTTCTGTATAAGCACCGTTCTTAACGGCGATCTCGATAGTGGCAAGCGGCACTTTATGGTTTTCGATCACTACCACCTCAAGCCCGTTATCCAGCTTTTGCCAATAGTAATTATCGGGTAGCCGCGGCTGTGAAAATGCAGTTACACTGGTGGCCAGCATTGCTGCTACAAATAATGTCTTGTTCATAGAAAAAATTTGAACCTGCGATGCAGGTTGGTTAAAGGGATTGTTGGGAAGGTACAGAAGTTGTGGAAGCCCCGGAAATAATTTGCCCCTGTTTTTTGCTTTAGGTTTTCAGAAAATTTAATAGCGGCGAATAGGCCGGATACCCGGTTTTTAGCCGTGATATTTTAAGTAAGACCTGCATGGTCCGGATGCCAGATGCTGCTGAACTCTCCAATAATAGCACAATCGTTTTTCCAGTCCTGCCGGTGTAGCTTCAACAGGTCAATATCCTCTTTTCGTACACGCCGGAACCTCGGGCTCATGGTGCCTCCATTGGTATTATCACCCGCCCTGGCTTCAGGGTTGTATTGATAAGGTGCATCTACAATAGTGCCACGGGGATACATAATGCCCGGCACGCCGGTGCCTCGTATATCCAGATTGCCGGGATGATCCAATCCGATCGTATGCCCGTATTCGTGCGCTGCCGTAGTGGAGCCTTCGTATAGATTATCCCGTTTGAAGTAGCCGGTATTGCAGCCCAGCCCGTCTACAAACGAAATATTGCCCATGGCAAATTCCTCGATACGGAAATAATTATTCTTCGGATCAGTGTTCTCAAATATTTCTTCCGGAGTAAGGGTTGGATGAAAACTGCCGGTGATATGAAAAATAAGCTGCAGTTCCCTGCCTTTTATGCGAACAAGGGCCTGTGGTTCATTCCACATCATTTCAATCTCTTTCCTGATATACTCTGTAATATCCGCATCGGCGGCATTGCCGTAAGTAATGATATGGGAATGAAGAATGAGCTGATCATTGATGATCTCAGCATGACCCATGGCTGTCTTTTTAGTTCCTTACCGGTTTACCGCTTTTCAATACACTCTGTATCCGCTCCAGGGTTTTCTTTTCTCCACAAAGCGAAAGGAATGCTTCCCTTTCCAGATCGAGCAGGTACTGCTCTGTTACCAATGTAGGTTCGCTCAGATCACCGCCACACATCACATAAGCCAGTTTTTTCGCTACCACCACATCATGATCTGTTGCATAGTTAGCCCTCCACATGCCATTGATACCGGCATATAAAGCACCCAATGCGGAACGGCCCAGTACTTTTATTTCTTTACGTTGCACCGGCATGGTATAACCGCTATCAAATAATTCGATCACTGATTTTTTTGCTTCAGCAATGCGCCGTCCCTGGTTCATCACGATCTCATCAAGCCCCTTGCGGTACACACCAATATTGAATCCTTCTGCTGCAGACGTGCTTACTTTAGCTGTGGCAATGGTAAGAAAACGATTCTTCAGGGGAATGGTTTCAGGTTCGTCTTCCTGTATTTCATCTGAAGCGCGCAACACAAACTCTTTGGTGCCACCGCCGCCAGGTATCAATCCCACACCGAGCTCTACCAGTCCTGTATATGTTTCTGCTGCCGGGCAAACTTTATCAGCATGCAGGCTTAATTCACAAGCTCCTCCCAATGCCAGTCCATGCGGTGCTACTACTACCGGCACTGCCGAATAGCGTGCACGCATCATCGTATTCTGGAACAGGCGGATGGCCATGTCCAGCTCATCATATTCCTGCTCTATCGCCAGCATAAAGATCATTCCCACATTGGCGCCGGCAGAGAAATTGGCCCCTTCATTGGCGATCACCAAACCCTTGGCTCCTTTTTCTGCTTTGTCGATCGCTGTTTGAATACCGGACAATACATCGCCACCTATGCTGCCCATTTTTGTGGACCATTGCAAACCCAGTACATCATCTCCCAGATCATACAATTTGCAACTGCCATTTTTCCAAACCAGCTTGTCCTGGTAATTGCTCATGATGATGAACGACTCACCACCAGGGACCGGTTTATAGGTTTTGGAAGAAGGATCATAACTGAGCTTTCTTCCGTTTTCAATTTTATAGAATGATTTATTGCCGCCAGCCAGCATTTCCTCCACCCATGCAGCAGGTTGATAACCGGCTTCTTTCATGGCTTTCACGGTTTTTTCCACTCCCAGCACATCCCAGCTTTCAAAGGCACCGATCTCCCAGCCAAAGCCGGCCATCATTGCATCATCCACACGGTACACTTCATCGCTGATCTCAGGAATGCGGTGGGAGATATAAGCAAACAAACCATAATGGAAATGACGATAGAATTCACCTGCTTTATCAGGACTGCCCACCAGCATTTTAAGGCGCTGGTAAAGATCATCAACAGGTTTGGCTGCTTCCAGCGAAGCAAATTTTGCTTTTGTCCGGGGTTTGTATTCAAAGGTTTTAAGATCGAGTGTATAAATTTCTGTTTCTCCTTTTTCATTTTTGCGTTTGGAGAAGAATCCCTGTCCTGTTTTATCTCCCAGCCAGTTGTTCTCTACCATTTTATTCAGCCAGCCAGGGATAATGAATGAATCGCGGGCTTCATCAGACGGGCAATTATCATATACGCCTTTGGCCACTTTAACCAATGTATCGATACCTACTACATCTGCAGTGCGGAAAGTAGCGGATTTAGGGCGTCCGATCATTGGCCCGGTCAATGCGTCCACTTCATCGATGTTCAATCCAAGTTTATCTACCAGGCCGAATATGGCCATGATGCCATACACACCGATGCGATTGGCAATAAAAGCAGGCGTGTCTTTGCAAAGCACGGTTGTTTTGCCCAGGATCAGATCGCCGTAATGCATCAGGAAACTGATCACTTCAGGGTCTGTATATGGAGTGGGTATGATCTCCAGCAAACGCAGGTAGCGCGGAGGATTGAAAAAATGCGTGCCGCAGAAATGCTTTTTGAAATCATCACTTCTTCCTTCTGCCATCAGGTGAATGGGAATTCCGGATGTGTTGGAGGTAACCAATGTCCCCGGTTTCCGGAACTGCTCCACTTTATCGTAGATCAGTTTTTTTATATCAAGTCTTTCCACCACCACTTCAATGATCCAGTCGCAGGAAGCGATATCCTTCATATTATCATCGAAGTTGCCGGTAGTGATTTTTTTGATCACATCTTTAGTGTAAACCGGTGATGGATTGCTTTTCACCGCTGCTGACAGTGCATCATTCACCAGTTTGTTACGCTCTGCAGGTTTGGTGCTTTCCGTCGCTTCTTTCGGCACCATGTCCAACAACAAAACCTGCACGCCAACGCCTGCAAAATGACAGGCGATCCTTGATCCCATTACCCCGCTACCGAGTACAGCCACTTTTTTAATGATCCGGTTCATATAGCATTTTTAAAATTAGTTAGCTAAACAACTATTTTCGATACCGAAGTTAGGTCTTTTTAAACTATATAGAAAATGAATAGCGTGTTATTTATGCCGCCGCATATACCGCTTCATCTGCCGCTTGTTTTTGCCCAGTCCCACACTGTTTCCCACGCCGCTAAGGGTGATCTTTACGAGATAGTTCAACGCCGAACGGTCATGCAAACGGATAAAGAAAACCGTTCCTTTTCTATCCTTATTCTTATTTCTCAGAATTGTATTCACCAGCGAATTAACGGCGCTCCTGAAAAAGGATTTTTTTTCCTGGTTGGGCTTCCCGTTCAATAATACTTTCAGGTCGTGGTAAACCATGGTCATTTCTCCATAAGCCATCTGATCGTTTCCGGTTACCTGCATGGTCATTGTGTCGAGATACCCTGATTTCAAAGTGGCACCGGCCAAAGGCCCTAATGCAGGATTCAAAATTTTAAGATCAGCTTTTCCCATTTGCAATTGCATCAGAAAGCCTCCTGCTGTATCGGTGTACGATCCTTTTGTTTGCAAAGCCGTGAACACTGAATCTTCCAGGTAAGCGGTGGCCTGTATAGTAAGGCTGTCGGAAGCAGTGGCCCCATAATTACGTATGGAAGTGATCAGTCCGTTCAGGCGATTCACGTGTATCCAACCCGAAGCTTCTGTTTTTTCATTGTACTCGCCGTACTTAACCCAGGCATTGCGAAGCTGTAATGAATCAACGGATAATTTTGTGGGAAATATTTTCAGATGATCAACAGGGAGCGGGCGCACAATGCCCGGCTCTCTTGGAGCGCGTTTGTCACGGAAATCATCGAGCCGCGCATTATGTACTGAAATGCTGCGTATATCAAGGACCGTATCTTTTAAGAACCGGTCCAGATTTACCCCGGTAATATTGACTCTGCCGGTTTTTACAATAGCATAATCAATCTGGTATGGATGTGTTTTTACAAAATCTTCCTGGCTTTGCATCGGGTGATAAGAAAACGAATCTAAAGAAAGCCCCTGCGTATTCTTATCAAAATTGATATTGTGCCATTCAAACCGGTTATGATTGTTCTGGTAACTACCGGTGATTTCTTGCAGGGTAAATTTTGTATTGTTTTTTACGAGCTCATACAGGTTGAGCAAAAGTGAGGAACTGATAGTGAGATCATTCAGCTTTGCAGTAGCAATAACCAGTTTTCCTCCATTCTTATCAATGCTGTCGAGCACAAAATTCCTGGCAAACAGTTGAGCCAGTTTTCCTTTCCAGTCCCAGGCTCCTGCTTCGTTCTTATGAAAAGCCAGTTTTTCCGCTTCGGCTGATAACTGTCCTTCACGTGTATTGAAAGTTTTTCCTTTTTCATTCCGGAAAGAGAAACGGTTTATTAAAAAAGACAACCTTCCGGCTTTGAAGCCCGGACCTTCGTTACCGGTCGTGAATTGTTCCAGCTCCAGGAAATTATTATCAGCACCTTTCCATTCAAGCCAGCCTGTTTCATTTTTTGCCTGCTTCCGGATATGAATATCGGGTTGTTGTATGCTTAGTTTTTCAATACTGATCACCGGCCATTTCACCGGTTCCTTATCCATTTCCTCTTCCGCCTCCCCTGCCAGGTACACATTTGCCAAAGGTTTGTTCACGATAAGCGAATGGACCCGGAGATCTTTATTGATCAGCGCATTGATATCTGCCACCATGTTAACAGATGGGATTTGTATCCTGGCAGAATCATGAACACCTTGCTGTGTATACCGGATATTTTCCAGTGAAGAGGACTGTTTATCTGCAATATTGAACTGATCAACCTGCAACAGGGAATGCTTATTTTTCAGGGTAAGCCCATTACCTGTTGCAGCAAAGCCATCCAGTTGCCATTTCTTTCCTGCTGTTGAAAACTCTTTGGCTGAAACCGACTGCAGGTAAAGTGAAACATCATTTAAGGAAGAATGAATATTGAGCGTTGTTTTTGATCCACTGATATTTTGGATAACGAGATCACCTGGTTGTTGATTGGAAGACGATGCCTTTGTTGTAATATCCACCGAAGCTCCATCCCATTGCACTCCTTCGAGCAACAACTGTTTTTGTTTTTCATCTACCAGCATGGAAAGAATGGAAATATTCTTTGCCTGCATCGCCAGCCTGTCTTTTTTCCTGATGCTGATGGATGCGGCTTTCAGTTGATTGCCTGAACTGGTCAATGCCATATCGTTTAGCTCTGCTTCCAGCCCATCCATTGTAAAAGTTCCTTTCTGGAATATCAGCATATTCACAGAACGTTGTATGCCTGTAAGACTGCGGGATTTCATTAGTTCCTGGGCCGTTACAAAACTTGTTACATCATCCAGTTGCAGTTTTGCATTGTTCCTGAAATTCAGGTTCAACTGTCCGTTGATGATGTTCAGGTTATGCAATTGCAGTAATTTATTTACTTCCTGCAAAGCTTTAAAAACATCTCCCGGTTTATCATTTCTGCCGTGGCTGAGATCGTAACTGATCACAGGCTTGTACAGTACGATCTGTTCTGCCCGCAACCGCCTGTCAAACACCAGATCGTCCCACGACAGACCATACAATTCAAACTGTGGCATGGCAACCCGGTTCACGGCTCTCCCGTTCTTATATTCTTTATATGCAAAATTGCTCAGGCTGATACGGTTGTTTATTAAAAGAATACTGTCAAACTGTATGGAGAAAGCGCTGTCGCGAACAAAATTTTCCGAGTTGCGGATAGCCATGGCAAAGCGCTCTACCGTCAATGGCCTGGGTGCATCTTTTTTGATCCGCAATCCCTGCATCTCAAAATTGTTGTGTGTGGAAACAAAGGAACTGGGACGGCCCTGGCGAACGGTATTGATATCAAACGACCCGTTCTCCACTATCACAAACTTTAATTGCAGATCACCGGTCAATTGCTGTACCAGTTCATCCAGCCTCGGTGTGCTTACCGTTGGCTCATCATCTTTCAGGTTTACGTTCAATGCAAAACGCGGATTAATGCAATACACGGAATCGGCTTTGATCAGTTCGCTACGGTATAAAGTATCAAAGTCGATATTGGTCATTTTCAGTTTGTCAAAGAACACCGTAAAAGAATTGTTGCTGCTATCGCCTTTGTTTGCCGTGATAGTACAACTGTCAAACTCTGCCAGCCTGTTTTGAAGGTTGATCCGGAAATTGCTGAAGCTAAGCCGGTGCCGGCCATCAGGGAAAAAGATATCCTGTTTGGTAGTTTGCAGCGCAAAATTATCGCTGAAGAGTATTTTATTCCGGCTTTCTCCCTGTGCACTGTCTACCCGGAGATTATCCAGGTGGAAATAAATATTGGAAATGGTTACTGGTTTTTCATTGGCCGCAGGATCGGCTTTGTTGACCATGGAAAACTTGCCGTTATCAATCTGGAACCTGTCTACTTCCAGTACTTTCAATGCATCACGGATAGAATTGTACACTCTTCCCATTTCCTGGGGAATGGAAAGGCTTTCGCCCTCTTTTTTATTGTCTGGAACACGTAAGCTGGTTACGGTGATCACCGGGTTCACCAGTTTCAGTGAATCGATCAGGATCTTTTTTTCAGCGATAAGGGGGTAAAGCTTTTTCAACCGCAATTGCAAGCGGTCCACTTCAATGCGGTAATTGTTGGGGGATGTGGAATCGTCTGTGGTATAGAAAACGGCTTTCCTGAGCTCCATTCTTTTTTTGAACCAGTTGTAGCGGAACTTTTCCACTTGAAGCTTCAGCTTTCCGTTGGATTGCCGGTTCACCAGCTCAGCAAGAATGTCTTCAGCATGATTTACAAACCATAAATGAAACCCCAGCAGTATGCCTACCACAGAGCCGGTAACAATGGCGATTATTTTCAGTAGTTTTCGGGATATACCTATTGCCGTCAAGAGGCGGACATTTTACAATGAATTTAATCAAATTCAGCGCATTAAACAACAATGAAGTGACAAGGGAATGTTAATGGTTGATAGAGTGTGGTTTTAAAGGTTTAAGAGGCAAGCATCTCTTTTTTCAGGAACAGATCAAGCTTACCTGCCCAAAACCCAAGGTCCCTGATAAGATTGATCATTTCAGTATAATCCATTCCTTCAATATTTCTTTCGGTTACGGCGCATAAGATCCCTCTCGACTCATCGGCAGTGAGTTTATATCCGAGATAAGTGGCATTGATGGCCAGTGCGGTTTTATACAGCATGAATTGTTTGGGAATATCCCTTGGTATTGCACAAAGCGGCGACATGCACCGGATAAAGATCTGCTGTTCCTGTTGCGGGTTCTTTTGTGCAGTCAGAAACACTTCGATGGTAGAACTGCCCTGCACAAAATACCAGGCACCCGTTTGCTCGTTGTAAATATCGTCTGCATTTACACCGATGTCGGTGCACAAATGCCGGATGTATTGTTTTACTGTTTCGATGGAGGTCATAAATGCCCCGTTAAGATTGTATGCAAGACAAACTCTTGGTGCAGCAGATTATTGCCAGGCTCCTCGTTTTTACAACGGAATTAACTTACGGATGATCCGTTCGCAGCCGCTTCGTCAGGGTTCACAAATTTCAACTTCCCATTGTCTTCTGCCATCAGTATCATTCCATTGCTTTCAATGCCTCTCATTTTCCGGGGAGCAAGATTGACTACCACTACCACCTGCTTTCCGATAATAGCAGCAGGTTCAAAATGCAAAGCAATGCCGGATACAATTGTCCGTGTTTCAAAACCAAGGTCTACTTCCAGTTTAAGCAGCTTATCTGCTTTTGCCACTTTTTCTGCTGCAATGATAGTGCCCACTTTAAGATCGAGTTTGGCAAAATCATCATATTGTATTTCCGCTTTGGCTGCGGGTATTTCTTTAGGTTGCTCGTTCACAAATGTTTCAAGGGGTTTAATTAATCCTGCTTTTAATTTTTCTATCTGTGCAATGATCTCGCTATCCTCGATCTTCCTGAATAATAGTTGAGGTTCTCTCAGACTGTATCCCACGCTCAGCAATTTCATGCTGCCGGCATTTTTCCATTCCAGCATTCTGTCTACCACCTTCATTTTATGCAGCATCGATTTGGCTGTGTTGGGCAGGAAAGGATTGATAAGTATCGCCAGGTTGGCCGTTAACTGCAAACAAATATGCAAACAGTTATCGATCTGCTTTTGCAATTCAGGTTTTGCAGTCAGTTCTTTTGCCAGTATCCAGGGTTCTTTTTTCTGCATGTACTGGTTGCCTTTGCGGGCCAGATCGATCACTTCATACAGTGCTTCGCGGAAGCGGTATTCTTCCAGCAGGGCAGTCACCGTGTTTTTAGTGTTGGTGATGGCGGCGATAAGCTGCTTATCTTCTTCATCGATCAGCTCATTATGGAAAGGAGGCACTTTACCATTGCATAGTTTATGCATCAGCACAAAAGTGCGGTTCTCAAAATTGCCGAATATATCTGTGAGCTCGCTCTTATAAGCCTGCTGAAAACCTTTCCAGGTAAATTCACTGTCTTTGGTTTCCGGTGCTATCTGTGTTAAATAATAACGCAATGCATCCACCATCTGTCCGCCGCCATTTTCCTTTTTCACAAAATCATTGATATAGTCACGCATTTCCAGCTTCCAGTTGCGGCTGGTGCTCATCTTATCACCTTCCAGGTTTAGGAACTCATTGGCCGGTACATTGGCCGGCAATATATCACCATGCAGTTTCAGCATCACGGGGAAGATGATGCAATGGAACACGATATTGTCTTTGCCAATAAAATGCACAAGCTTTGTGTCCTTGTCCTGCCAGTAAGGTTTCCAGTCTTTATCATGGTCAAGTGCCCATTGTTTGGTGGCGCTGATATAACCGATCGGCGCATCAAACCATACATACAATACTTTTCCTTCAGCATTGGGCAATGGCACTTTCACGCCCCAGTCAAGATCGCGGGTGACGGCCCTTGACTGCAAGCCGCCTTCGATCCAGCTTTTGCACTGGCCTACTACAGTTGGCCTCCAATCATCTTTATGATCTTCCAGTATCCATTTCCGCAAAAAATCTTCATGCTTGCCCAATGGAAGATACCAGTGAGTGGTTTTTTTCTTTATGGGCTTGCTGCCGGTCAATGTGCTTACGGGATTGATCAGTTCATCAGGGCTCAGGGAAGTGCCACAACGTTCGCACTGATCTCCATAAGCATTTTCATACCCGCAATTGGGGCAGGTACCTTTTATATAACGGTCGGCCAGAAAAGTTTTGGCTTCCTCATCATAATATTGTTCAGTCTCTTTTGTTTCCAGTTCACCCCGGTCGTTCAGGTAAGTAAAAAATTCCTGCGCTGTTTCATGATGCAAAGGAGAACTGGTGCGGTGGTAAATATCAAAGGAAATGGACAGGTCTTCAAAATCCTGTTTCATTGCTTCATGATACTTATCGATGATCGCCTGTGGCGTGGTGCCTTCTTTCATTGCCTGGATGGGAATGGCAGTGCCATGCTCGTCACTACCGCACACAAATACCACATCCCTTTCCTGCGCGCGCAGGTAACGGACATAAATATCTGCAGGTATATAAGCGCCGGCCAGATGCCCCACGTGTTTCAATCCATTGGCATAGGGCAGGGCAGACGTGATCAGGTATCGTTTCGGGGTCGTCATAGTCTGCAAAAATACCGGAATTACGTGTGAAAGAGAAACGTTGTCCGTTGACCGAGTGGCCGATGACCGATGGGCGTTGCGCGCAAATCGGAGCCAGTAGTTCCCTCTCCATTGTCACCCCGGACCAGGTTTAGTACACTCGCTGCTATAGTTCGCTAAGATCCGGGGTCTCCCCCATCTGCAGTATTTTCTAAGCAATAATGTCTTACAGATTTGAAGCAAGTGCAGCGCGGGGAGACCCCGGCTCTTATATTCTTTAAACCAGTACGCTTACTGAACCAGGTCCGGGGTGACAATGGAGAAGGAACTATTGGCCCCACGAGCGTGTTCATTCAGCCATTAACTATAGGTCACAGCTTTGAGATAACCAACAACTTGAGCTACCTTAGATCAATGATGAACCGCAAAAACTTTCTTTCTTCCGCCGGTGCTCTTCTTGCTGCATCTGCTGTTCCATCTTTTGCAGCTACGGATGAAGAGCCGGCGGCGATCATCCCGCCGTATTTAAGAAAAGGTGATATGATCGGCATCACTTCACCGGCCGGCTATATCACACACGAAGAGATCCTGCCTGCAGTAAGACTGATAGAAAGCTGGGGCTACCGTATCCGTCCTGGTAAAACCATCGGCCAGCGCGATGGCACTTTCGGAGGCACGGATACAGAGAGACTGGCCGACATGCAGCAGATGCTGAACGATAGGGAAATTAAAGCCATCATGTGTGCCCGTGGCGGCTATGGCTCCATCAGGATCATTGATAATTTACAATGGGGGCAGTTCCGTGAACATCCCAAATGGATCATTGGTTTCAGTGATATCACTGTGCTGCATTCTCATATCCTGCGCAATTTTGGGATCGCTTCCATTCATTCCAAAATGTGCAATAGCTTTCCGGAGGTTTGGGAAAAAGCCGATCCGGTGCAGAAAGAAACGATTGAATCCATCCGCCGGGCACTGGCAGGAGAAAAGATGCAGTATACGGTGGCAGCAAACCCGCAAAACAGGAATGGAACGGCTACCGGGATATTGACCGGAGGCAATTTAAAAACACTGGAAACCCTGGCCGGCTCTGTTTCAGATATACATACGCAGAAACGGATCTTATTTGTGGAAGATACCGGTGAATATCTTTACAGCATCGACCGCATGTTCTGGAATCTTGCCCGCACCGGCAAGCTCAGGTATCTTGCCGGCCTGATCATTGGTGGTTTTAAGATCAAACCGGATGATCCCGGCGAGGAATTTGGGAAGAACTTACAGGAGATCGTACTGGAAAAAGTAAAAAAATATAATTATCCGGTATGTTTTGATTTTCCGGTAGGCCATCAGCGCGATAATTTTGCATTGAAATGCGGTGTGCGACATAAACTGATTGTGCAAACCGGTGCCAGCACCTTAACAGATAGAATATGATCAAAACTCCTCCTTACCTGCAACCCGGCGATACCATAGGCATCGTTTGTCCTGCAGGATATATGAGCCTTGAAAAAGCAGCCGAATGCATCCGTGTGCTCCGGGAAGAATGGGGATACAATGTAAAAATCGGCAAAACCCTGGGTAGTGCTTCCACTACTTATTTCTCCGGTACGGATGAAGAAAGACTGACCGATCTGCAACAAATGCTGGATGATGATGAAATGAAAGCGATACTGTGCGGACGTGGTGGTTATGGTACAGGCCGCATCATCGAGCAGTTGGATTTTAAAAAATTTAAAAAGAACCCGAAGTGGATCATTGGCTTCAGCGATATCACGGTGCTGCACTCGCATCTTTACAGCAACTACTATATTGCCAGCCTGCATGCGCCCATGGCAGCCGCTTTCAATGAAGCAGGATATATTAACCGCTACGTGCAATCATTGCGATCAGCTTTGCAGGGCAACTGGGCGAAGTACACTTGCGATCCGCATCCGTTCAACAGAACAGGCGAAGCTATTGGTGAACTGGTTGGAGGCAATCTCTCCCTGATCGCCCATTTGATCGGTTCTGATTCCGATATCAAAACAAAAGGCCGCATTCTTTTCCTGGAAGATATTGGTGAATACAGCTACAATATTGACCGGATGATGTATCAACTGAAACGGAGCGGCAAGCTGAAAAACCTCGCCGGGCTTATTATCGGCGGTTTTACGGATATCAAGGATACAGAAAGGCCTTTTGGTGAAGATGTGTACGGGATCATCCGCGATATTGTAAAAGAATATGACTATCCTGTTTGCTTTGGATTCCCCGTCAGCCATGGTAAAGAAAATTATGCATTGAAAATAGGTGCCGGGCATAAACTGAAGATCACCAAAAGCAGGGTGTTGTTGGAGGAATGATCGATAATCGAGCGACTACTTCCTGCTGTCACCCCGGCCCAAGTTTAGGAAAACTAGCTGAAATAGTACACTAAGAGCCGGGGTCTATCTGTATAGTTATAATTGATTAATTTTGCATTCCAATAAAGAGAATCTATATCATGACCCTTGTACAATTGGAATACATCATTGCCGTGGACACCTGGAGGCATTTTGCCACTGCTGCCGATCATTGCTTTGTGACCCAGCCCACGCTAAGCATGCAGATACAGAAACTGGAAGAGGAACTGGATGTAAAAATATTTGACCGCAGCAAGCAACCCGTTGTGCCAACAGAAACGGGTGCTGAGATCATTGAGCAGGCCCGGGTAATACTGGCAGAAAGAAACCTGTTGCTGGAAAAACTGCAAAACAAAAAAGGTGTGCTGACAGGTGAGCTCCGGATCGGTATTATTCCCACGCTCGCTCCCTACTTATTGCCACTTTTCATTCAGCCATTTACCAAAAAATTTCCTTCCGTAAAACTGGTCGTGCATGAAATGATGACCGAACTGATCATTGCCCGCCTGCGGGAAGGAAAAATTGATGCCGGCATTCTTGTTACGCCTCTGCAGGAAGCAGGCATCAAGGAGTTTGTATTGTTTTATGAAGAATTGATGGCTTATGTTTCGAGGAAAAATGCCATATATGAAAAATCCTATATCCTGCCACAGGATATTGATCCGAACAAATTATGGTTGCTTGAAGAAGGCCATTGCTTCCGCTCGCAGATCGCGAACCTTTGCGAACTGCGCAAGATGAGCAAGGAGGGAAGTTCATTCGATTATGAAGCCGGAAGTATAGAAACCCTGCGCCGCATGGTGGAAATGAATGACGGTATTACCATCATTCCCGAACTCGCCACGCTTGATATGCCTGCCCGTCAAACCCAATTGATACGTTATTTTAAAAAACCTTCACCCATGCGGGAAGTGAGCCTGGTAGTGCACCGGAATTTTGTAAAAAAAGCATTGATCGATGCGCTCAAGGAAGAGATATTGAGGACCATTCCTGAAAAGATCCGTAAGAATAAGACGGCGAATGTAGTGCCGGTTTAAGGTACTCAAAGCTTCAGCACTGAATCTATTTTTTCCTGGAATATTTTGTGATCGGGCAGGTTATTATGTTTTCCTTTGTCGATAGCGATCAGTTCAGACCCCTGCGGAGCTATTTTCAACAAGCGCTTTGATTGATTAAAAGGGACCACTTCATCATCCGTGCCATGAAAAAGCGTAACCGGTGCTTTTATCTGACTGAAATATTCATTGGTAGGAAAATGATAATTAAGCATCAGGCTTACAGGATACATGAAAGCATAATGTGAAGCCAGTGCATCAATACTGTAATAAGGCGTTTCCAGTATCAGCCGTTTGCATTCTCTTACAGAAGCCAGTTGCGCCGCAACTCCTGTTCCTAATGATTTGCCATAAAGAATAATGCTATCGCCGGAAAAACGCGCCCTCGCCATTTTATAAAGCATAAGCGCATCATTATATAAAATTTGTTCTGTCCGTTCGCCGGTGCTTTTCCCAAAGCCGGGATAATCCATCATCCATACTTCGTAGTTATTGCGTGTAAAAGAACCTGCATAAGATGCGTAACGTTCTATGTTTTTCCGATTCCCATGAAAGTATAGTACAACACCTTTGCAAACAGAATCAGGAACGGTGAAGCGAACGATGCTCAGGTTCTTTTCGCCGTCAACGGGAAGATATATTTCTTCAAATGGCTGATTGAAATTGAACGCATGTTCTGCAGGCAGGGTTTGGGGATGGAACAGGAATTTATCCTGGAGAAAATATAAGGCTATGCCACAGACCAGGTATACAGCAACGATGATCTGCAACCATTTCCAAAGCTTACGGGTTATTGTTTTTTGCATGATAGTTATTACACAATTTAGATAACCAACATATCATACACCACTACCTTTTCCCACAGATGGCTGTACTTTTCCACGAAAGCTTTATGGATTGGATGCACCTGGTAAGCATCCTGCTCTTTTGCAGAATCGAAATACATCAGTTCAGAAACATCATAGCTATTGTCGACCACCTCCCGCTTTTCCGTGGAAGCCGGTATGCCGATCAGCAGGTCCTTTACTTCTTTGATGGCCGACAGGGTTTTCAGTCCTTCGATCAATTGTTGGCGGTCTGCTTCCAGGCCAGGGTTCTTTAACCAGAAAAAAACATGGTGCACTACCCGGGAAGATGTTTGCTGCATAGATGATGGGATATGAAAGTGCAAATTAAATAAAAACAGGGCTTAATACCGCATGTTATAGTAATCGCTTATCCCGCATTGCGCCTTGTTCAGGATATCGTCCATGATCACACGGATGATCTCATCATTGGATGGAGGGAACTGCTCCCGCTGGTTAAGAAGTCTTCTATCTTCATCACTCAAAGCCCTTTCATCACCGGTATAAATGGCAAAACTGTAAGTCCATCTGTAATCGGAGCGGTAAGTATCGCTCCATAAATAACGGTTATCCATATCACGGATGGTGGCCTGCAAAAGACCATCGGCCTGCAACACACGGGTGATGGTAGTGATCTTCGCTTTCACTGTAATGTATTCTTTTATCACTGAATCAGCTTTGATCACCCTTTCCTTTCCAACGATCTGCTTGCTCACTTCCCTGGTGCTCCGCTGATCGCGGTAACGGCCAATATTGATATCGCTGAAGCGCATTTCAACCGAATTGTCTGCTCGCAGGTTCATGGCTTCATTGGGTGAATAAAAGCGGAGGAACTGGGTGCGGCTGTTATTATTCAAATAGCGCAGCATATCGTAATTGAAACTATTGAAGTCGTAGAAATAAGAGCTGTACTGGTACCCAAAACGGCTGGGCGGTAATACCACTACATTGGTAACTGCATTGGCGAATGCTTCATCCAGTTTTTGCTTGATGGAAAGATCACCGGGTTTTAATGACAATGCTTTCTGGAATTCATTGTAGGCATCGCGATAACCTTTCTTGGTGTTTTGGTCCATCAGTTCCAGGCCCCTCTCATAACGGACATTGCCTGCTTCTTCTTTATAGGTGGTTACAAAAGATGAGTAATCGGTGGGTTGCACCACTTCATACACGGAAGGAGAGCGGCGGATAGCTTCGTACAGATCTTGCAGGCTGACATATTCCCGGTAAATATTTTCCCAGCGCAGATCTGAACTGCTGTTGGTATAGTTCTCTATCTTTTTTTCATGATCGCTCACGGCAAAGCGATAGGCATTCTGCAGAATGTCAAGCATAGCAGCATCACCTGGTTTTTTGGACAGTTTTTTTGCAGCCTGCTCCACCGCCTCATCATAGCGGCCCTGCCGGTAAAGTTTTTCTGCATTCTTGCAGGAAACAAAAACAATGGCAAAAAGAAAAAGGAAGGAGTAGAGTTTCATTTGCATACACATGCGTTTTTTATTGGACGGCCCGGCCGGAAGATAGTTAACAGGGCAGCGGTCAATTAGAAAAATCTTAACAGCATTCCTGTTTCATTCTTTCAAAATATCCCGAACGAAATTATGGTACTCATCAAACTTCGGGAGATTATTATGTCCTCCGCCCTGTATCCTGATCAAGGTTATTTTATGCGGATTAAGTTTTTGTAACTGTTCACTGTGCCGGATAGGGATCAGCCAGTCGCGCGTGCCATGGATAATATAAGTATGGCAATTTACTTTCCTGATCCATTTATCCGTGCGCAAGTGATAACGCAGCACATATTTTACGGGTAATATAGGAAGAAAACGCTCCACTACCTTGAGGAAACTATAATACGGCGCATCCAGTATCAGGTACCTGGGTTTATTGTCTGAAGCCAGCTTGCTGGCAAAGCCGCTGCCAATACTGCGACCGTAAACGATTATATGGTGCTCATCATACTGCTTCAGCAGTGTTTCGTACACAAACTGCATATCATCCAGCATTTCCTTTTCGCTGCGCTTGCCGGTGCTTTTGCCAAAGCCGCGGTAATCGACCAGCACCACATCATAGTTATAGCGGTAAAAATCCCTGGCATATTTTGCCCATCCTTTAATGCTCCGGCTATTTCCATGAAAATAAAGGATCAGTCCTGCAGGGGCTTCGCGGTAAAAATGAAGGCCATTGATCCGCACACCCGGCTCCACATCAAAGAAATATTCACGGAAGGGTATATCGTACCTGAACTGAAAATCCTGCGCCAGCTTCTCCGGTTTGAAAATGAATTTTTCCTGCAGCAAATAAGCCAGGATGGAAAGAAGGGCAATGCCACCAAGGATATACCAAATAAAGGAAGGCAAGTTGGCAGTAGGTTTGTGGTTTAAAAGTTTAAAGGTAATGAACTCGTAGTTTGCGCAACCAATGCTGCATAAACCTTTAAACTCTTAAACCTTAAACACTAATCTTCCACCCGTTTTAATCGCAAATTCGTCACCGGTGCCACTATCAGCGGGAACTTTTCCACGGTTACATTCGCAGCATCCAGGCCAAAACCTCTTTCTTCGGAAAGGCTGTGCTCTTTCAGCCAGAAATGCAGTTTCATGATCACCCGCTCGATGAACGGTAATTCATTGTCCTGGCTCAGGTATTTTTCCATCACCATGAATTGGAAATCACCGACCGTATTGCTACTGGCCAGGCTTTCATACCGGCTAATGATATTTACTTCCTTATTGGCCACCAGGTCTTCCACCACTTTGCGGAACATCAGGTTGATCCGTGGTTCCATCCGGAACCCTAAACGGAAATCGATGCGGATGATATCATTGGGTATGATATGTTCTACTTTGTATTCGCAGGTGTAAGGATCATCCAGCGTGTCCACATGCACAAACCAGTAAATATCTGCCCGCTTGGGTTTTTTATTCAGTATGGAATAAATGATCTTATGCTCGATCTCTTTTGGGTTATTGGCACTTGTAAGATATATGAGGTGGGTGGCATATTTCGGCACACCGCGGTCATTGCTCAGTTCCTGTATCTTGGGGATATAGTGTTCCATCCGCACAAATTCCACGTAGCGGTTCTTGATCCGCCGCGCCCTGAACCAGACATACATCACCAGGAACATCAGGCCTCCTACCAGTAAGGTGATATAACCGCCATGAACGAATTTATCCATTAAGGCTACGAAATAGCCGGTTTCCACTGTCAGATAACCTATCAAAAACAACCATATCCATAGCGAACCTTTCCGCTGCAATACCAGGTAATTGGCAAAAAGAATGGTCGTGGTCAGCATCGTCACAATAATGGCGAGGCCATACGCCGCTTCCATATTGGATGATTTTTTAAAATAAAGCACCACGCCCACACAACCTACAAACAGCAACAGGTTGACGGCCGGGATAAAGAGCTGTCCTTTTTCTTCCGATGGGTAGCGGATCTTCACTTTGGGCCAAAGGTTCAGTCGCATGGCTTCCCCGATCAGTGTGAATGCACCGGAGATCATGGCCTGGCTGGCAATAACAGCAGCCGTGGTAGCGATCACCACGCCCGGAATGATGAACCATTCCGGCATAAGATCATAAAATGAATTAATGCCTAATGTTCTTTTGGTGACTTCCGTGATCTCAAGCCCGTTCCTGTTGGCCAGCAGGTAAGCCCCCTGGCCGAAATAGTTGAGCAGTAAACAACATTTTACATACACCCAGGTGACCCGGATATTGCCGCGGCCGCAATGCCCAAGGTCGCCATACAACGCTTCGGCACCCGTGGTACAAAGGAACACAGCGCCCAGTAGCCAGAAGCCGTGTGGATAGGAGCGGAGGAATTCTATAGCATAATGCGGGCTCAGTGCTTTGAAGATGGCCAGGTCATCTGATACGTGAACGGCACCCAGCACTGCCAGCATGGTGAACCAGGTAAACATTACCGGTCCGAATACCTTACCAATGGAAGCCGTTCCGAACTGCTGAAGGAAAAAGAATACACAGAGAATGATCAGCACGATGATCATGATCGTATCAGTAGGCATGCCGCGCAATTTGGGAAGCTCTTCCAGACCCTCAATTGCAGCGGTGATGGAGATCGGCGGAGTAATAATACCATCGGCCAGCAAAGCAGCACCACCGATCATGGCAGGAATGACCAGCCACTTCTTTCTTCGCCGCACCAGCGCATAGAGGGCAAAAGTGCCACCTTCCCCCCGGTTGTCGGCCCGGAGGATCAGGATCACATATTTGATAGTGGTTTGAAGGGTGAGTGTCCAGATAATACAGGACAAAGCCCCGATGATCAGATCCTCGCTGACCACTCTTCCTCCAATAATGGCATTGAAAACGTACAGGGGAGAAGTGCCTATATCGCCGTAAATAATTCCAAGAGCAATAATAAGTCCTGCGGCGGTGACTCTGTTAGTGGGTATTTTCACTATCTATTTTGTTATTGTGCTGGTACAGACCTTGCATTCGGGGCTATAACGCTTGCAAAGGTATATGCAAAAATCAATTACAAGGTATAAGGTGTTAAAAGATTGAGGATACGCAACCTTTCCAGCAATTTTCGCGCCTAACAACCGTTCATGTAATCGGGGGATTTCCCGCATCTTTGATAAATAAAAAGTCACCTTTTTAGTAGTCAAACTGTAACTTTAACGAGCAAAAAATCAGAATATTATGACCGTTGGAAGATGGATTTTATGTTTAATGGTACTGCTTGCCGGATTATCAGCCAGTTCCCAGCGGATCGTTTACTCCGAGCCGGAAAGGGATGATACCCGCCGCCTGAATTTTGAGATCATCGGCAAGATCAATGGCAATTTTCTTATTTATAAAAGTATACGCAATTATAACTGGATCGCTATCCTGGACAACGACATGAAGCAGATAGCCAAGGTGGACCAGAATTACCTCCCCGATAATGACCGGGTGATCAATGTTGACTTTTTCCCTTACAGTGATTTCTGCTATATGATCTACCAGTACCGCAAAAAGAATATCATCCATTGCGTAGCGGCCAAGATCGATGGAATGGGGCAGAAAATGGGAGAACTGATCGAGCTGGACACCACACAGGTAGGAGGAGGCAGCGATAGCAAGATCTATACGGTACTTTCCAGCGAAGACAAAAGCAAGATCATCGTTTTCAAGATCAATAAAAAGAACAAACGCCTTTTTATGATCACTACCCTGCTAATGGATGATAAGCTGAACGAGATAAAGAAAAGCAGGATGTCCATGCCAATGGAAGACCGTGATGATGATTACCTCAGCGAATTTCAGTTGGACAATGACGGCGATCTTATCTTTTCCAAATTCAACCGGGTGAACAATGAGAACATCGGCAATGCCGCTTTTGTGGTGAAATATGCCCAGGCCGATACTTTTATGGTAAAGGAATTGAAGGTTGACAAATTCTTCCTTGATGAAATACGCATTAAACCGGATAATTTCAATAAAAGATATTTTCTCACTTCTTTCTTTTTTAAACAGAAAAGAGGCAACACGGAAGGCTATTATTTTTATGTATGGGATAAAGCGACCCAACAGCCAGTTATAGAAGATACTGTTGCATTCAGCGAACAGCTCCGCCGTGAAGCCCGTGGCAATGCCAGCGTGAAAGCTGCTTTCAATGATTATTTCATCCGCCAGATCGTGAACCGGAAAGACGGAGGATTTGTGATCGCCAGCGAAGCCTTTTATACTACTTCCAGGGGAAACAATATGTGGAATCGCTGGAACTATATGTATTCACCCTATTTCCGCTCATACGATTATTATTACTATTCTCCTTATTATAACAACAGCTTCTGGGGCAACCGCTATTATGATTACCAGAATGTGCGCTACCAGGCCGATAATATCGCCATACAATCCTTTGATAAAAATGGTAAACGTGAATGGAGCAGCGTGATCACCAAGGAGCAGTTTGATGATCAGTCGGATGATCTTCTTTCTTACCAGATCATGAACACCGGCGGCCAGGTACATTTCCTGTTCAATAACCTGGAAAGAAGAGTGCAGTTGCTCAATGATTTTTCACTGAAGCCTGATGGGGAACTGACCCGCAATCCCACTTTGAAGGACCTGGACCGGGGTTATGAATTCATGCCGAAATATGGCAAGCAGGTGAGCGCGCGCCAGATGATCATTCCGTGCATATACAGGAATTATGTGTGCTTTGCGAAGTTGGAATATTAGTGCCGATCAACAATACCTAATCATTTACTAACTGTAATATCCTATCCGTGACGGGTCTATTTAAACAGAAAAGCCCAGCCAATCTGCTACTGCTTTTGATCACCGGTGTATTGATCAAGCTGCCTGTGTTCATGCACCCTCATCAGCCGCTTTCAAAGCCTGCAGATGGAGTGCTGTTCAATATCATTCTCGATTTTTTTGAACCTGCAGCGCGTTCTTTCAATTTGTTCTATCCAACCCTGGCATTCGCCCTGTTGTTCATACAGGCCGTGATACTCACCCGCTTTATCAATAATCAGCGGATGATGAACAAAGCCACTTACCTGCCGGGCATGTCGTATATGCTGATCACTTCATTGATGCCGGAATGGAATTATTTTTCTGCGCCTTTGCTGGTCAATAGCATATTGCTTTATATCCTTTCAGGTTTATTCAATATTTATAATAAGCAAAATGCCAAAGCTGCCATTTTCAATATCGGCCTGGCATTGGGCATTGCCGGTTATCTTTTTATTTCTTCTTTGATATTCATTGTATGGATACTGCTGGCATTGGCCGTGATGCGGCCCTTCCGGTTGAATGAATGGCTGATCTGCCTGCTGGGCATCACCACGCCATTTTATTTCTATGCTATCTATACGGTCATTGATGGAAAATGGGACTGGCAGGAATTTGTGCCGCATATCACCCTGGGCCTTCCTTCGCTGAAGCAATCAGCCTGGCTGGCCGGCAGCGTTTTCCTTATCATGATACCTTTTCTTACAGGAGGATATTTTGTGCAGGAAAATCTTCGCCGTATGCTGATCAATGTGCGCAAGGGCTGGAGCCTGTTATTATTGTTCCTACTGGCAGCCTTGCTGCTGCCATTCGTGAATACCAGCGCCACGTTCGAGAACTGGATCATGGCCATGGTGCCCATGGCGGCATTCCATGCATGCACTTACCTGTATTCGACCTGGCGTATTTTCCCCCTGGCCCTTTTCTGGATTACAGTAGGGTTTGTTATTGCATATCAGTACTATGGTCCGGGTTGGTAGTTGAGGACGTTATTGTATCTTTGCTTCTTACCATCAATTCTACGTAATGAAATTCGGCGTTGTTGTTTTCCCGGGGTCTAATTGCGACAGGGACATGTTCGATGCATTGAAATATGACCTGGGTCAGGATGTTACTATGCTTTGGCATAAAGACAAGGACCTCAGCAAGTTCAATACAGAAGACTGCATCATTCTTCCTGGTGGCTTTTCTTATGGCGATTACCTTCGCTGCGGTGCTATAGCCCGGTTCAGCCCCATGATGCAAAGCGTGATCGAATTTGCCAACAACGGCGGAAAAGTGTTCGGGGTCTGCAATGGTTTCCAGATACTCTGCGAATCAGGCCTGTTGCCCGGTGCCCTGCTGCGCAATGCCAACCAGCAGTTCGTATGTAAAAATGTATATATAAAGAACTCTTCTGAAGATATTTATAAGATACCGGTTGCGCATGGTGAAGGCCGTTACTATGCTGATGAGAAAGTGCTGGATGAGCTGGAAGCCAATGGCCAGGTTATTTTCCGGTATTGTGATGAGAACGGGCATATCACCCCGGATGCCAATCCTAATGGCGCCCTCCGGAATATTGCCGGTATCTGCAATGCGCAACGCAATGTATTTGGCATGATGCCCCACCCCGAAAGGGCCTGCTCTGAGGTTTTGGGTAATACAGACGGACGCCAGATCATTGAAAACCTGTTGATGGCCAAACAACTTGTGTACTAAACAGATCGTCTGTTTTATTGTTATCTGTTCAGAATCCTCATTTTAACAATCCTGAATAGCGCAAAACGTACAACTTTGCGTATATAGATAGAAAAACAGTACTATGAAGAAATTTTTCCTACTGGCATCCATTGCATTCGGCGCGTTAAGCCTTCAGGCTCAGCAAAATCCTGTATCCTGGACTTTCTCTTCGAAGAAAGTTGGCGACAAGCAGTATGAACTGCACATGACCGCCACTATCCAGAAAGGCTGGCACCTGTATTCCCAAACCCAGCCGGAAGATGCGATCGCCATCCCCACCGGTTTCAAGATCAACAATAACCCTTTGCTGACACTTGAGGGGAAGATCAAAGAAGAAGGCAAAATGGAAAAATTCCATGATGCAAAGCTGGAACTGTCTGCCAACCAGTATTCCAATAAAGTGGATTTTGTGCAGGTGGTGAAGCTGAAAGCAAATGCAAAAACAAATGTGACCGGCACAGTAGAGTTCCAGACCTGTAATGATGAAAAATGTCTGCCACCCAAGAAAGTCAACTTTACGATTGACCTTAATTAAACCAGGTCTGCCCGTTTAAATCATCATGCAAAAATTAGCAGCGCTTCTTTTTTTATTCATTCTTTCCGGCATCAGCTCATTCGCCCAGGATTCCACCAATTCCATCCCCGGCTGGAAAGTGGAAAGCCGTAAAACAGGCGAAGGAAGCTATGAATTGCATTTCAATCTTCCCTCGGTTGCCAAATGGCAGGTGTATGCACCCAACCAGATATTGCTGGATATCAAAACCACTGAATTGCAGTTCAGCGATTCCTCCGTGCAACAGCAAGGAGAATTTATATTGAATGAGGAACCGCTGCAGATAACCAGCCCTATTTTCGAAGGCACAAAAATAAAAGTGTATGAAGGCAAGGCAGGATGGAAGGCGCTGATCAAAATTGATGGCACCGTTCCCGCCAAATTGCAGGGCACACTTTTATATACTTACGGGCGCGATAATGAATTCTACCCCTCCACACCACTTCCATTTGTTGTAGAGCTTGAAGGGGGAGTGGAAGCGTCTTCACCCATAAAAGTCGCTTCACTGGATATTAGTAAGCCGGTAAATGATTGTGGTGATGAAGGCACGGAAAATAAAAGCATGTTGAGCATTTTCCTGCTGGGCTTCCTGGGTGGACTGGTGGCTTTGCTTACGCCCTGCGTGTTTCCCATGGTGCCGGTGACCGTTACATTTTTTACAAAAAAATCGCAGGACAGGCGCAAAGGCATTTCCAATGCAATGCTGTATGGCTTTTTTATTTTCCTGATCTATATTCTTATTACGATACCATTCCATCTGGCAAACATCAACCCGGAGATACTGAATAATATCTCCACCAATGTATGGCTCAATCTCCTGTTCTTCGCTGTGTTTGTGACTTTCGCTTTATCCTTTTTTGGTTTGTTCGAGATCGGTTTGCCGGCAGGGCTGGCGAATAAAGCAGACTCAAAATCAGGAATGGGCAATATCGGTGGCATATTCTTTATGGCCGCTACGCTGGCGATCGTTTCCTTTTCCTGCACAGGCCCTATCCTGGGCACATTGCTGGTAGGCGTGGTGGACCAGGGAGCATGGCCGCTGACAGCGGGAGCAGCAGGTTTTGGTTTGGCACTGGGCCTGCCTTTTGCATTGTTTGCCATGTTCCCCAACTGGCTGCAGTCATTACCGAAATCAGGCGGATGGATGACCGATGTGAAAGTAGTATTGGGTTTCGTGGAGCTGGCCCTTGCAGTGAAATTCTTATCCAATGCAGATCTTGTAAAACAATGGGGATTGCTGAAAAGAGAAGTGTTTATTGGTTTATGGGTGATCATTGGTATACTGATCGTATTATATCTGTCAGGCAAACTCCGGTTTGCACATAGCTCGCCGGTAAAGAAATTTTCGTTCACCCGGATAGCGTTTATCGTTTTGTTTGCTTCCATCACGCTTTACCTTTTGCCCGGTCTTACCAATACGAGTTGGGCAAGATTGAAACTGATCAGCGGGTTTCCGCCACCGCGTGGCACTTACAGTCTTTACAGCCAGGACAAAAACCTGTTTGAGCCCATGCATAACAATTATGCAGAAGCGTTGGCACTGGCAAAAAAGGAGAACAAACCCGTGCTGATCGATTTCACCGGTTGGGCCTGCGTGAATTGCCGGCGTATGGAAGAAAATGTATGGCCTGATCCGTTGGTGGACAGCCTGATGCGAAAAGAGTTTATCGTGGTTTCTTTATATGTTGATGAAAGAAGCAAGTTGCCGCTGGCCGAGCAATCGACCGTGACGCTTGATAATGGAACGGAAAAACCGATCATTACAGTAGGAGATAAATGGGCAACGTTCCAGACAGAAAACTTCAATGCTACTTCCCAACCTCAATATGCCATCATTACTCCGGACCAGGTGGCGCTGACCCGCACTAAATTTTATACGCCGAATGCAGAGGAATTTGCAACATGGCTGGAATGCGGGCTGGAAGCGTTCCGTAAGAGGAGTAGTAAGTAATTATTGACTGATATCATGCAGGTTCGGGCGGGTAGTTCCTTTTCCATTGTCACCCCGGCCCTGGTTCAGTAAACGTACTGGTTTAAAGAATATAAGAGCCGGGGTCTCCCCGCGCTGCACTTACTTCAAATCTGTAAGACATTATTGCCTGGAAAATACTACAGAAGGGGGAGACCCCGGATCTTAGCGAACTATAGTAGCAAGTGTACTAAACCTGGTCCGGGGTGACAATGGAAAAGGAACTACTCATTCGCAAGTGATCCTATCAGTAAAAGGTTGGCAAAATTGGTGACAATGAAAAAGGAACTACTCGTTCCAACGACTTGAAATAAAAAAAAGCCGTTCAATTGCTGAACGGCTTTCAATTTGGTGTCATTCTGTAACAACCTGTTGCCAGGCAAGCTGGAAGAATCTCTAAGAGACTTCCGGAGTGCAACGGGAGAGACAGAATGACAATTATTTTCTGTCAGTTGTGGTTGCGGACGCAAAGATAAGAATAGAACAGATTAAAGGGCAATTTGTTTTTGGACCATTAATTTTCTCAGGTTAATTAATCCATAACGCATGCGGCCGAGTGCAGTATTGATGCTGCAATCTGTAGCGGCAGCTATTTCTTTAAAGCTCATATCGGCATAATGGCGCAGAATGATCACCTCACGCTGATCTTCCGGAAGTCTTTCCAGCATTTCACGTACGCGGTGATGGCTCTGCCTTTTCATCATGACAGTTTCAGCGCTGTCGTCGGTGAAATTCAACACTTCGAAAATATCTTTGTCTTCACTGTTGCGGATAGTAGGAGTTCTTTTCACTTTGCGGAAATGATCTACACAAAGATTATGGGCGATACGCATGGCCCAGGGCAGGAATTTTCCTTCTTCAGTGTACCGGCCACTGCGCATGGTATCAATAATGCGGATAAATACATCCTGGAAGATATCTTCAGCCAGGTACTTGTCCTTTACAAGAAATAAAATGGAAGTATACAGTTTGTCTTTGTGACGGATCACAAGAGTTTCCAACGCTTCAAGGTGGCCGTCCGTGAACAGTTGGATGAGTTCATGGTCGGTTTTTTTGATTAAAGCTTTCATACTCCTACAGGTTTAGGTGGTAGTTAATGGATATTGGTTAAATAAAAAATTAATGGAACAAATCAGCAAATAAGCTGTTAAGCTATAAAGCTATAAAGTGTAGAAGTATTGTACGATAGGCGGGGTGGTTTTTAGGTTTCTCATTTTTTGGATATTGGATTTTAAAAATAGAACATTTTTATAATCCGGCCAACAATTCCTTTCACAAAGAATTAAATCCGCTGCAAAAAAAATGTTAAGGATATTGCATGAAGTTTGCGACTGTTAAGGCTTTACATTTGCCAGGCAAATAATGGAAAAGACAATAAAAGGGAAAAATCCCGTAATTCAAAAGACCGTAAATTCCGCAGAAAACATCCTGATCAAAGGGGCCAGGGTGCATAATCTCAGGAATATTACCGTAGAAATTCCCCGGAACAGCCTGGTAGTTGTAACTGGGGTCTCAGGCTCTGGAAAATCCTCTCTTACAATTGATACTTTATATGCAGAAGGACAGCGACGCTATGCAGAAAGCCTTAGCGCTTATGCCCGTCAGTTCCTGAACCGGATGAACAAACCGGACGTAGACTATATTAAAGGCCTTTGCCCGGCTATTGCCATTGAACAAAAAGTGATCACCCGCACTCCCCGGAGCACTGTGGGTAGCATGACTGAACTCTATGATTATCTCCGCCTTCTGTATGCGCGGACCGGTAAAACCATTTCTCCTGTTTCCGGCAGGCAGGTTAAAAAAGATGATGTAACGGACGTGGTCCGCTCCATCACCCAGCTTGAGCCGGGTAACAAGGTTTTTATCCTGGCCCTTTTCAAACAACATAAGAACCGCGACCTGAAAGAAGAGCTGAACATCCTGGTGCAAAAGGGATTTTCACGGGTCTATCTCCGGGAAACAGCAGCAGGCGCCGGGGAAACACTTCGTATAGAAGATCTGGCGGAAATGAACGATAAAGAGCTGAAAGCCACCCTGACCGCTAAAGGTAAACAACTGTATATCCTGGTAGACAGGATCGTGGTAAAGGAATTTGAAGAAGATGATATTCACCGTATCTCCGATTCGGTAGGTACCGCTTTTTATGAGGGCGAAGGTGATGTATATATAGAGGTACAGGGTGAAAAGCCTTCCGGCAATAAGTTTCTCCATTATAATAACCGTTTTGAGCTGGATGGGATGCAGTTTGAAGAGCCAGTGCCCAATCTTTTCTCCTTTAATAATCCTTTCGGCGCATGCCCTACATGTGAAGGTTTCAGCCAGGTATTGGGTATTGACAGCGACCTGGTGATCCCTGATAAAAGATTAAGCGTATACGACGGAGCAATAGCTCCCTGGAAAGGAGAGAAACTGGGATGGTGGCGTGAACAGTTTATCAAAGGAGCGAAGAAATTCAATTTCCCGGTACATAAGCCCATCGCAGATTTGACCGATAAACAGTATCAGTTATTGTGGGAAGGGAATGAACATGCTTTGGGCATCAATGCCTTCTTTAAAGAAGTGGAGCAAAACCTGTACAAAGTGCAATACCGTGTATTGCTCAGCCGCTACAGGGGACGCACCAGTTGTCCTGATTGCAAAGGCTACCGGCTTCGCAAAGAAGCGCTTTATGTGAAAGTGGGCGATAAGCATATCGGGGAACTCAGTGAGCTTCCGGTGAAAGACCTGAAAGTATGGTTTGATAACCTGGAAAAAAAAATGAGCGATCATGATAAGCAGATCGCAAAAAGGGTATTGCTGGAAATCCATCACCGCCTGAAAACCTTGCTGGATGTAGGCCTTGGTTATCTTACGGTGAACCGTCTCGCTAATTCACTCAGCGGCGGTGAAAGCCAGCGTATTCAACTGACACGCAGCCTCGGAAGCAATCTCACCGATTCTTTATATATACTGGATGAACCATCTATTGGTCTTCATTCCCGCGACACTACCAATCTTATCCACGTGCTGAAAGAACTGCGTGATCTGGGAAACACTGTGGTGGTAGTGGAACATGATGAGCTGATGATGCGTGAAGCAGATCATATTATTGACATGGGGCCGCTGGCATCCCATCTTGGCGGGCAGGTAATAGCCGAAGGTGATTATGATTCGATCATCAGCAATCCCAAAAGCCTGACCGGAAAATACCTTAGCGGCCAGTTGAAGATAGAGCCACCTAAAACAGTGCGCAAATGGAACAGGTCCATTACTGTTGAAGGAGCAAGGCAGAACAACCTGAAAGATATCACGGTAGAATTCCCGCTAAATGTGCTTTGCGTGGTAAGCGGAGTGAGCGGTAGTGGTAAAACGACTTTGGTAAAACAGATATTGTATCCTGCACTTCGTAAAATAAAAGGTGAGTTTGGAGATAAGGTGGGTTTTCATAAAGCCATTACTGGTGACATAGACAGTATCGGCCAGATAGAAATGGTGGACCAAAATCCCATTGGCAAATCATCACGCAGCAATCCTGTAACCTATATCAAAGCGTATGATGAGATACGTGATCTTTTTGCAAAGCAGCCATTGAGCAAGATGCGCGGATTTCAACCCAAGCATTTTTCGTTCAATGTGGATGGTGGCCGTTGCGATACCTGCAAAGGCGAAGGCGAACAGGTGGTGGAGATGCAGTTCCTTGCCGATGTGCACCTGACCTGCGAAGCCTGTGGCGGTAAACGTTTCAAAGAAGAGATACTGGAAGTGAAATATAAAGATGCCAGCATTTATGATGTGCTGGAGATGGGAGTGGATGAAGCCATTCAATTCTTCAGTGAAGAAAAAGCACTGGCCAAAGCGTTGCAGCCATTGAGTGATGTAGGTCTTGGTTATATAAAACTGGGTCAATCATCTGATACACTTTCCGGTGGTGAAGCACAACGTGTAAAACTGGCTTCTTTTCTTGGTAAAGGAAGAGCGAGCTCAAAGATCCTGTTCATTTTTGATGAACCTACAACAGGTCTTCATTTTCATGATATTCAAAAACTGCTGGCTTCTTTCAATGCATTGATCGAGCAGGGGCATTCCATTCTTGTTATCGAGCATAATACAGATGTGATCAAAAGTGCCGACTGGCTGATCGATCTTGGCCCTGAAGCAGGCGATGGTGGAGGATCACTGGTGTATGCAGGCAAGCCTGAAGGAGCGAAGAAAGTAAAGAACAGTCATACCGGCCGCTTTTTATAGACTTAACATGCACTACAAAGAAACACTTAGCCTCTATTGAAATTCAGTCTGTAATCATTTTTCATTTTATCGTAAAACTCCGATTGCAGTAAAGAAACGCCTGAAATGCTTGCGGGTTCAGGGTTTGCTGTATATGTTTGTGCCCGTTGTTTTATTATCCCTTGGTGCAATCTTATCCAATTCTTCTGAAATCCGTACCGTCAGATTCCTCGTGGAAACATATTTCTGTTCATTGCAGACAAAGCAAGGTAATGCCGGTGTTTTTGATCCGATCCTGGTTTCATGAGTTGTTTTGTTATTTAAACATACACCGATAAATACCTTGTGATGAAAAGACCTTGCTTGATTTTCGTTCTGCTGGCTTCGCTGTTTTCAGCGTATGCACAAAATCAAACAAATAATGTCCAGGAAGAAAAAGGAACATTGCCTGTGATGTTTGACAGCGTAAGGGCCAATGTTAAGGATGATCGGGTGCAGATAGGCTGGTGCAATCTTACTGAAAGGGAAGTGGAGTATTATATGATCGAACGTTCAACGAACGGAACAGATTTCACTCCTATTTACCAGCAACCGCCTTCCCGCAATCTTGATGATAAGGCTTCTTATACCTACATCGATACAAGGCCTGCTACCGGCCCCAATTTTTACCGTATAAAAGTTGCCATTACCAATGGCAGGATGATCACCAGCCGTATATTGAGAGCAGAAATGGATTTTTCAATCCCCGGCTTTACTTTATATCCCAATCCGGTGACGGGAGATGAATACACCATAAGCCTGGCTTCAGCATGGAAGGGAAAGTATACACTGGAAGTGGTAAACAGTTCGGGGCTGCGTATTCAACAGGTGATGCTGAGCAACCAGGGCAACGGTATTTCACAAGCGATAAGCCTTCCTACCGGTACAAGACCCGGCATTTATGTGGTAAGGATAAAAGGAGGAGATTATACGGCCAGCCAGTTGCTGGTTAAAAAATAAAAAATCAAAAGTAAAAATTAAAAAACTCTCTAGACGTGATTAACATTCACCCCTGAGAGTTTTTTAATTTTTACTTTTGATTTTTTACTTCCTACCTGAGTTTATTAAGGCTCTTCACCAGTTTCTCATCTTTCAGTATCCCGCGTGTGGCCATGATAAAACCGATCAGCATACCGGCTACATAAATGGATGTGAGTGCAAAGTGGCCCGACTGGAATTTCCTTACTTCAGTGAAGTACAGTATAACCAGGACAACAGCAATGATCGCCCCTGCAATACTGAGTTTTACTTGTGTTTTCCTGTCTTTATAAAGAAAGATCGCAATGACCCCGGCCAGGACAGCAGCACCCGTCAGCACCAGCAGGAAAAAATTACTGCCGGCCATGAGTTCATCTATGATAGGGATATTATTGTCTCCCAGGCGCTGGCCCGTATAAAAAGGATAACGGAAGGTGAGTGCCGAACAGACGGCGGCCAATAATAACCAAAGTGTTTGCTGGCGTTGTATCATAATGGATCGGTTTAGGTTTGGGCAACCGGTTAACAGTATAAACTTATTAAAATATTTACAATCCAGGATACAGCGGGAACTGCTGCATGAATTGTTTTACTTCAGCCTTTACTGAACCGATAGTTTTTTCGTCATCTGCATTCATCAGCACTTTATCTATCATGGCTACCACGGTTTCCATATCTTTTTCTTTCATGCCGCGGGTAGTGATGGCAGGAACGCCCACGCGGATACCGGAAGTAACAAAAGGAGATTTATCATCAAACGGTACTGCGTTTTTATTAAGGGTGATATGTGCTTTGTCGAGCGTCTCCTGTGCTTTTTTACCTGTCAGGTTCTTATTGCGGAGATCGATCAGCATAAGATGATTATCTGTGCCATTGCTGATGAGGTTATAGCCACGGCTTACAAAAGCTTTTGCCATAGCCTGTGCATTGGTAATGATCTGTTTTGCATAAGCCGTGTAGCTGTCTGAAAGGATCTCTCCGAATGATACTGCTTTGGCAGCGATCACATGCTCGAGTGGTCCGCCCTGTGTGCCGGGGAATACGGCCAGATCAAGCAACTGGCTCATGGTGCGGGTATTGCCTTTGGGATCTTTGATGCCCCAGGGATTTTCAAAATCATGACGGAGCATGATAATACCGCCTCTTGGCCCACGCAGGGTTTTATGGGTAGTGGAGCTGATGATATGGCAATGGTCGAACGGATCGTTCAGCAATCCTTTGGCAATAAGGCCGGCGGGATGGGCAATATCGGCAAACAGGATAGCGCCTATTTTATCGGCCACTTCCCTGATGCGTTTATAGTCCCAGTCGCGGCTATAGGCCGAAGCTCCGCAAATGATCATTTTTGGTTTTTCTTTCAGGGCCGTTGCTTCCAGTTGATCATAGTCTACCAGGCCGGTATCTTTTTTCACCCCATAGAAAATAGCCTGGTAGTTCTTACCGCTGAAATTAGCTGGACTGCCATGTGTAAGGTGTCCGCCCATACTTAGATCAAGGCCTAATACTTTATCGCCGGGTTTTACGCAGGCCAGGAACACGGCTGCATTGGCCGTGGCGCCGCTATGAGGTTGCACGTTGGCCCAGGAGGCATTGAACACTTTCTTCAATCTTTCAATGGCCAGGGTCTCGATTTCATCCACTACTTCGCAACCACCATAATAGCGCTTGCCGGGATATCCTTCAGCGTATTTATTGGTAGGTACGGTTCCCATTGCCTGCATTACCTGCAGGGAGGTAAAATTCTCAGAGGCGATTAATTCGATACCGTTGCGCTGGCGTTCCAGTTCCTGGTTGATAAGATCGAAGATTTGAGTGTCTTTTTGCATGAAGAATGTTTAAGAAGTTGGAAGAGGAAGTATAAAGAGTTTAAAGTTTAATAGTTTAAAGGTTTAAAAGTTTAAGATTGAATAGTTTAAAGTCGATGGCTTATGCCTGTTTGTTAAATTCACGATCTTCTAAATACTCAGGCTTTTAAACCTTAAACTTTTAACCCCTTAAACCTTAGTCTCTTAACCTTGGGATAGCTGCCGCAAAATTACGTCTGGCGGGAATTGAAAGCGCGGTTAGGCGGATAAGTTTTTGTTTGCGGTAAAAATCACTACTTTCGTTGGCTTTTAAATTTTTTATTAAAAGTCCCAAACGGGTAAATGAAGGCAATAATACCAGTAGCAGGCGCAGGCACCAAATTGCGCCCTCATAGTTATACACAACCGAAGGCACTCATCCCACTGGCTGGCAAGACTGTGTTGAGTATCATTATTGACCAGATGCAGGAAGCGGGTATAGATGAATTCGTTTTTATAGTAGGATATCTGGGCGATAAGATCCGCGATTACGTGAGGGCTAAATACCCTGACCTGAAAGCGCATTATGTGCAACAGATAGACCGGCAGGGGATTGGTCACGCCATCAAGATCACCCGTGAAGTGGTGAATGATGATGAAGTGATCGTAGTGCTGGGAGATACTATTTGCGAATACGATGTAAAAGCCGTTGTAGAGAGTGATTGCTCTATGCTTGGTGTGAGAAAAGTAGATGATCCCCGTGAGTTCGGCGTGGCAGAGATCAATGAAAAAGGATTTATCGAGCACGTAGTAGAGAAGCCACACATTCCAAAGTCTAATATGGCCCTGGTCGGCATTTATAAGATCAAGGAAAGCGGCCAGCTTTTTAAATGCCTGGAGGATAACTATCTCCAGGGATTGCGCACGCACGGAGAGTACAGTCTCACCGATGCACTGGATTGCATGCTGAAACAAGGCATCCAATTCAAACCTTTCAAAGTGGATAGCTGGTTTGATTGCGGCCGTAAAGACACCCTGCTTGATTCCAATGCCACGTTGCTGAAAAAATTCGAAGGAAATGGTGAAACGAATTATTATTTCGAGAATACCGTTATCATCCCCCCTGTCAGCATTGGCGAAGGTTGTGATATAAAAAACTCTATCATCGGGCCCGATGTTACGATCGGTGAAAACACACGCATCAATTATTCTATTGTACGCAATTCTATTATCGGTTCTTTCTCTAACCTTTTCGATATCGTGCTCGAAGCTTCAATTATCGGTAGTGATACAGGCCTTAAAGGTGAAACAAGAACGTTGAGTATCGGGGATAATACGAGTATTGATTTAGGATAGCTTCTGAGGCGGAGTCGATCCGGAGTCTGAGTTTACTTCCCGCTGTGTGTCACCCCGGCCCTGGTTTAGAAAAGCTAGCTGGAACAATACATTAAGAGCCGGGGTCTCCTCAACGTTGAGGAGACCCCGGCTCTTATATTCTTTAAACTAATACGCTTACCAATCCAGGGCCGGGGTGACACACAGCGGGAAGTGGACTTCCGACTCCCCTTCACCGCCTATCTTTGCTTCATGATGACCAACCGAATCACCTCCCTCTTCAACATCGATTATCCCATTGTTCAGGCCGGTATGATATGGGCCAGCGGCTGGCGTTTAGCCAGTGCCGTAAGCAATGCCGGTGCACTGGGCCTTATCGGAAGCGGAAGTATGTACCCTGATGTGTTGCGGGAGCATATCCGTAAATGCAAAGCAGCTACCGGTAAACCGTTTGGAGTGAATGTTCCTTTACTTTATCCCAATATCGATAAGCATATAGAGATAATACTCGAAGAAAAAGTACCCATTGTGTTCACTTCGGCCGGCAATCCCAAAACATGGACAGGTATCCTGAAAGAAAAAGGCGTGAAAGTGGTGCATGTAGTAAGCAGCAGCAAATTTGCCCGCAAGGCAGAGGATGCGGGCTGCGATGCAGTGGTGGCCGAAGGGTTTGAAGCCGGTGGGCATAATGGCCGGGAAGAAACCGGCTCAATGGTGTTGATTCCGGCCGTGGCAGCGGCTGTAAAAATCCCTGTGCTGGCAGCGGGTGGGATCGCTACCGGCCGGCAAATGCTGGCCGCTATGGTAATGGGAGCAGAAGGCGTGCAAATGGGCAGCCGGTTTGTTGCCTCTGAAGAAGCGTCTTCGCATGAAGCATTTAAAAAAGTGGTAGTGGATGCACAGGAAGGCGACACGGTGCTGACGATGAAACAACTTACCCCTGTAAGACTGGTCCGCAATGCGTTCTACCACCAGGTGCAGGAAGCAGAGCAAAAAGGAGCATCACCCGAAGAACTAAAAGAGCTGCTGGGAAGAGGAAGGGCCAAAAAAGGAATGTTTGAGGGAAACCTCGAAGAAGGAGAACTGGAAATAGGGCAGGTGAGCGCTTTGGTAGATCGTATTTTACCGGCTGCAGATATCGTAAAAAAAGTATGGGAGGAGTTTACGGAGGGCCTCGCAAATCCCATAAGAATGGCATAACTTTATAGCATGGCCCGTGTGCTTGTTGTAGTGCGATTAACCGTTAATCACCAAATAGGGTCTCATGAAACCAAGATCTTTCCTGATGGCAATAAGTCTTTTCAGTGCAGGAATAGCCTATGCCTCACCCACCGATCCTTTATGCAACTGCGACGTAAAAGGGAAAAAAAATGATATTGAAGGACTGGTAGTGCATGCTGAAAACAAAAAGCCGCTGAAAGATGTAAACATCACAGCTTATCTTATTTCCAAAAAAGAAAAAGCAGTGCATACTGATGAACTGGGCAGTTATTCATTTGAGGCATTAAAGCCCGGCACATATAAGCTCGTGTTTGAAAAAGCCGGCTTCAGAAGAGTGACCAAAGAAAAGATCGTGATCAAAACAGAAGAAGCATTTCAATTGAATATTGAAATGATCGAGAACAAGGATTTTGATCTCGTTCCTTCTCCCTTGCATTTTGCCGATTTCTAATTAATGGCGATAACAAATTAAAAATGGCCTTCTGCAAAGAAGGCCATTTGTTTTCATGGCTGTACTGGTAAGCAAAGGATCAATACAATTCATGATCATTGTCAAGATCGAGATCATTTCCATTTTTCTGAATGTTGATCTCTTTATGTTTTTCCAGGAAGTTTTTGTATTTGCTATAGATCTGTGGTGAAACTTCTTTACCGTTCACTGTCAGCTTGCCGTCTTTATGGCGGATGGTATAGTCCTCTTTTTTATCGAGCAGTCCGTCATTTTCCAGTCCGTTGATAAATTTTTTGTACTCACGCAATTCTTCTTTGGCTTTTTCTATTTCCACTTTTGCTTTGGCCAGGTCTTCCTTCAGTTTGGGCTCGATGTTTTTCATCTCTTCTTTCACTCTCTTCATTTCATCCTGAAGTTTGGTTAGATCGATTTGTTTTGCCTTTTCCATTTCTGCTTTTATTTCATCCCAGTTCACTTTCTCCATGGATGCCTGCACTTCTGCCTGTATCTTATTAAAATCGATTTCCTTCATGGCTCTTTTCACTTCTTCTTTCACTTTTTCCATATCCACTTGTTGCATGGCTTTCTGTATTTGAAGCTGGAGCTTTTGCTCATCCAGTTGCTTCATGGCTTCTGACACACTGGCCATTGCTTTATCGATCTGCATTTTCAGGTCTATCTCATCCAATTCAGCAAGGGCCTCATCAAGATCACGCACTTTTCTTTCTCTTTGCTGAGGTATGGTGTCCTTATCTGCTGTCTGCTGCTGATAGCGGGGTGCCTGGTGATGATGGTCCCACGAGAGAAGGGCTACGGTTGAAAGAAGTATAAGGGCTGCCAGCACAATACGGCTGGCAAAAAATGAGCTGGGTTTCATAACTGTTGATTTAAGGTTAAATAGTACTACACGAAATTCTTCGTACCAAATATACGACTGATTTCGTATGATGCTAAATAAAAATTAGCTTAAGGGAAATTTTAACAAGGGGAGGTCCTGAGTCGGGAGTCTGGAGTCGGCAATCCGGAGTCGGAGCTCACCGGAAACTTTAATCTGCTTTACAACATCGAAGTGACTGTTTAATCTTTTTGGATATGCCGACTAAAGACTCCCGACTCCATTACGCCCACCCACTCCCCTCCGCCTCCAGTTTTGCTATATAGTGCTGCATGGCCTCCTCTCCCTTATTGAGCATGGCCGTCATCTCAGCCGGTACAAAATCAAGCCCTCCCTGGCCGCCGCCAAGAGGCTGCTCCGGCCGGATGACATGAATGGTAAGCGGCACTTTATCCTGGAAGGGATTGGGGGTGCGGGAAGTGGTGAAGAACTCCTTCACTTTTTCATTGCTGATGCCGGCCCTGCGCATTTTGCGCTTTACGGAGTCAATATATTTCAGCGCTTCATTGTACTGGGAGGGGATGACCAGATCGTTCTTGCTGACATCATCTGTAAAAATGGAAATCGTTTTTTCAAGTATGCTGTAGATATCATTGTATTCCCTTGTATCCACAGGTGTTTTGTCTGAACTGAGCAGGACCGCAACGATTTCGGTAGCCTCGTTCTGTATCGCCATTTCAATGCCGACGTATTCCCGCAAACCGCCATCTACATATTGATACAACCGGTCCGGCGCACCCTGTATGTCCTGGTTCACTTTTACCGGCGGCATAAACACTGGCTGACAGGCTGAGGCAAGTATGGCTTTTCGGAACTGGATGGGCAGTTCAATCTGCCGGCTTGCATAATCACCGGAGGCCGCCTGCGGTTTGTTGCTGTAAATGACCAGTTCACTGGTTTGCAGGCAGGTGGTGGCCAGGAAGACCTGTTTTCCTGATTGCTGAAGGGATGCATAGAAATCATCGGTATAATTTTTTTTGATGAGTTCCCACAAAGGGTCCACTCCCATAAGGGAATTTTGCAGAAGCCGGTCGCCGATATCAAATTTCTGAACGATATCACTGGTGTTTTGCGTGGTATACAATTGTTCCAGCTCTGCAATTTTACCAAGCGCTGCAAATGGCGCTATCAATGCGCCTGTGCTTGTGCCTATATACATGTCAAATCCCGAAGCAGGAAAATTAACTGTCAGGTATTTGATAACACCCACTGCAAATGCTCCTTTGGAGCCACCGCCGCTTATCACGAGTGCTTTGCTCATGGCGTTGAAGGTTGATTGAATTCCTGCTGATCTGTTTTCCTTTTGTTCAGGCGCACCGCAATAGCTGATTGAAACCACCAGCCATTCAGGTTGTAATCGCGGTGTGCCGTAATGCCGATCAGTAATGTATGTCCCAGTTCTATATAAGGGCCTCCGCCTACCAAACGTTGTTTCTTTGTGCCCCAGAGATGTTCTGCCTGCAAATGAATATTACCGATGCCAAACAGTTTTGTTTCGAGGCTTTTCAACTTCCAGGCTGCTGAAGCACCAAACAACCCGGACAGTTTTTTGCTGTTATAGGCGGCCATCGCCACCGCTCCCAATCTCAGCTTATGCGGCACCACTGCATATTGCGGCGAAATCCCCAATGCACCTGTATACATATCAGGCGCATTGGAATGGAAATTCGTGATCATACCATTTACCAGCTTCAATTGTATTTCCCATCCTGCGGGAAACTGCGTGTCCTGTGCCTGCAGTTGACCTGCAAGAAGAAACAAGAAAGGAAAAAAGCGAACAGGTGTTTTCATACCCGCAGATTCTACAGTGAAGCTACCTTGTTGGGGGAACAAAAAAAATACCACAAAGTGACTATTTCTGAGTCATATCTAAACACAAAACCAGCATAGCAACAACTTTCAAAGCTGCGCTATGCTGGTTTCATTTTATACTTTGCGGTATCGAAGTAAATATTGCTGCTTTTTTGGAAGTTCAGATTCCAGACTCCTGACTACCGTCTCCCGACTACTTCTTGATTGCCCATTTTATCATCTCCTTCCAACTAGGCTTTTTACCATACATCAGGATGCCTGTGCGATAGATCTTGCCGGCAAACCAGGTGGTAAAAATAAAGCCGATGATAAGGGATACCATGGAAAGGCCTAATTGCCACCAGGGAACAGTGCCGGGCACTCCAAAAGGTATCCTTGCCATCATGAAGATGGGAGAGCTGAAAGGTAGAATGCTTCCCCATACGGCCAGCGGGCTGGAAGGTTCTTTGATAACTCCGGGCAGGAGAATAATAGAAAGGATAATGATCATAGCAACAGGGAAGCTTAATGATTGCGCTTCCCGCATATCTTCATTTACTGCGCTTCCGATGGCAGCATACAGGGAGGAATAAAAGAAAAACCCACCCAGCAGGTAAAATGCAAAACAGAAAATGATCAGCGGCACATTGATGCTGGTGAAAATAGTTTGCAGGCCACCAATAATGTTGTTAGCAGAGCTGCCGCTGCCGAGCGAAGAGCTGAAATTATAGATCAGGAACATGCAAAGCACCCAGATAAAAAACTGTGTCAAAGCTACCAGCCCGATGCCAATGATCTTGCCAAGCATCAGTTGGAATGGTTTTACGGATGATACGATCACTTCAGCAATGCGGTTGGTCTTTTCTTCCATCACTCCCATCATCACCTGGCTGCCATACAGCAGGAGGATGATATAAATAAGAAAGCCGGAAGTATAGGCAATGGCGGTAGCAACACCGGAGTTGGCCGTGGTATCGTTGAAGTTTTGCTGTCTCAGTACTACTGTGCTTTCCGCCAGCTTTACTTTAATGCTGTCAGTGATGCCCAGCTTTTCATTCTTGATCTCGTCCCAGATATTGTTCAGCTTGCGTTGCACGCCGGCAGCGCTTTCTATGCCCAGGGTCCTGTCTGTTTGGAGAGAAAGCTTTAAGCCTGCTTCCCAGTTGCTGTCTGGTGATACGATAATGAACCCGTCGTACCCCTGGGCCCGGTATTTTTTTTTGATGGTATCAGCGCTGTAATTAACAAGGGAAAGAATATTGGAGCTGTCTTTCAGGTTCTCCCTTTCAATTTTTCCTTTGTCAAAATAGCCGGAAGAATCGACAACGGCTACGCGGAGCACAGAGGAGGTTTTTTGAGCTACATAAGTTGAGCCGAATATCAACCCAATATATAATAATGGGAAAAGGATCGTACTGATGATAAATGTTTTTTTCCTGACCCTTGTAAGGTATTCCCTTTGAACGATAAGTAATATCTTATTCATAATTGCGAATTAGTAGGTGTTGAATGGCATTAAGCAGTTATTTCCTGGAACTGGCGGGCAGCAGGAGTGTCTTCCACCAGCCTGATGAATATATCATTCAGGGAAGGCAGTATTTCATTGAACGATTCAATATGCAATCCCTTATGGATGAAATATTCCAGTACATCATTATTGGTATAGCCCGGATCGAGCTTGATCACTACTTCATGTTCATTATTTTCTTTTACCTGGAATAAATGAATGGCAAGATGTTCGGCCATCAGCTTATTGGAGAAGCTTACACGGAAAAGGTTTTCCTTGTAATTATGCTTGACATCCTTTACGGTGCCATCCAGTATTTTCTTTCCTTTATTCACTAACACAATATGATCGCAGATCTCTTCCACCTGTTCCATCCGGTGGGTACTGAATATAATGGTAGCGCCTCCTTTGGCCAGGTTATAGATCTCATCCTTGATAAGATTGGCATTCACGGGGTCAAGGCCGCTGAAGGGCTCATCGAGAATGATCAGTTTGGGATTATGCAAAACGGTGGTCACAAATTGCAGCTTCTGGCTCATTCCCTTTGAAAGATCTTCTACCTTTTTATTCCACCAGCTTTCCATGTCAAGCCGGCCAAACCATTCTTTGATCTTTGTGGTGGCATCATGTTTACTCAATCCTTTCAATTGAGCAAGATAAAGGGCCTGTTCACCGATCTTCATTTTTTTGTACAAGCCTCTTTCTTCCGGCATATAACCGATATGGACAATATCGCTCAGCGGATCGAATTTTTTGCCATCAAAGATGATCTCACCCTGGTCAGGATAAAATATGCCCGTGATCATACGGATCAGGGTTGTTTTACCTGCGCCATTCGGACCAAGCAGGCCGAATATTTGTCCTTTTTCAATATTGAGGCTGATATCATCCACAGCTTTCTGTGTGGCAAAATACTTTCTGAGATGTTGGAGCTCAAGAATTGGCATTGTGTGTAGTTTGTGAAGCAAAAATAACCGTCCTGTGGTCTTCTTACTAATATTTCATCGAAGTAATATGCCGCCAGAGGAGTTATTGCCCCGTTAATAACCATCCGGCCCTGCTCAGGCCATTTCCTTTATCTTTTGCGCTACCCTTTCCCCGTCCATGGCTGCGCTTACAATACCACCGGCATAGCCGGCCCCTTCTGCGCAGGGATAGAGGTTTTTCACCTGTGGATGTTGCAGGGTCTGCGGATCGCGCGGTATGCGTACAGGAGAAGAAGTGCGGGATTCTGTGGCCACCACCACGGCTTCGTTGGTAAAATAGCCTCTCATCTTTTTCCCGAACTCCCTGAATGCCTGCCGGAGACTGTTGTGAACAAAGGGAGGCAGTACTGTTTCCAGTGCTGCTGACTGAAGCCCGGGGAGATAAGAGCAGTCGGGCAGGGTGGCGGAAAGCTTTTTCTCCGTAAAGTCGACCAGCCTTTGAGCCGGTGCTACAAATTTGCCGCCGCCTGCCTGGAAAGCCTTTTGTTCCACCTGTTGCTGAAACTTCATTAATAATAAGGGGTCTTTTATGGAAGCGGGCAGTTTTTGTTTCTTCATATAGGATAGTGCGTCTTCCGGTGAAATGGTCACTACGATGCCACTGTTGGCATAGGGATTATTTCTTTTGGAAGGGCTCCAGCCGTTCACGACCAGTTCGCCGGGGGAAGTGGCGGCGGGAGCAATAATTCCGCCCGGGCACATGCAAAAGGAAAAAACGCCCTGTCCATCCACTTGCTGCACCAGGCTGTAAGAAGCGGGTGGCAACAGTTCATCTTTGGAAGTGGAGTGGTATTGAATGCTATCGATCAGTGATTGCGGATGTTCCACACGAACGCCGAGGGCAAACGGTTTTGCTTCGATCAGTATATTGCGGTGGTGGAGCATCTCAAAAATGTCGCGGGCTGAGTGACCGGTAGCAAGCACCACGGCACCGGCTTTGAATACCGAGCTATCGGTTGTTAGTACGCCTTTTGCTTCGCCGTTTTCAATAAGAATGTCCACCACTTTTTTTTCAAACAGGAATTCGCCGCCGTAGCCGGTGATTGTTTCACGCATGGCGGTGATGATCTGGGGCAGTTTATTGGTGCCTATATGCGGATGTGCTTCGTACAGGATCTTTTCTTCGGCGCCGAAGTGTACAAAGAGATTGAGGATCCTGGCTATATCGCCGCGTTTGGAACTGCGGGTGTATAGTTTGCCATCACTGTAAGTGCCGGCCCCGCCTTCGCCAAAGCAATAGTTGCTTTCGGGATTTACTTCGCCTTCTTTGTTCAAAATGGCAAGATCGCGGCGGCGTGCACGCACGTCTTTACCTCTTTCAAGGATAATGGGTTTGATACCGGAAAGGATGAGGTTAAGCGCAGCAAATAAACCGGCAGGCCCGGCGCCAATGATCAATGCCGTATTGGCAGCTTTGCTTACATCTTTGAAGTGGAATGGCATTAATTCCCTTTGCTGATAAGGTTCATTGATAAAAGCCTGTACGCTGAGATTGATCCAGGCCTGGCGGCCGCGGGCATCAATGGATCGTTTGAGAATAGTGAAGCCGGAAACATCTTTGGGTTTCACAGCAGCGGCGCTGGCGATATATTTTTTTACAGCGGTGTCGCTGGCTGCTTCTGAAGGAAGCAGTTTAAGGGAGATAAGTTTTTGCATGAGGTCAGGTTTTTATCCTGAAACAATGATTTGCATCGCAAAAATACGATGAGTATACATATCACTCAAGTTGGGGATGGCGATAAGTTGAAAAAAAAGAATATTGGTAAATACACACCTTGAGAGGGTGTTTTCACCTGTAAAAAAAAGTAGGAGCAGATTATCGCTTTTTGTTTGCAACAATAAGGAAATCTTTATACCTTCAAAACATCCGGTTGATCTATGCTAAAGAAATTTTAGCATAGTGAATTTAAAGGACATTAAGAATTTTTTTTGACCGGTTACTGTAAAAAATCCGATCCGGGAAAACCGCCACTATTTTCATTTTACGCCTAACTTTTTGGGAGCTAAGAGTACAAAAAAATAAGCCGTCAGAGATGGCTTAATAAGAAACTATTTTTACAGGCTCTAAGCCTTGAATTATCTAAATTTTCCGAATAAAATTGATGAAATGCAATACAATTATTATTATCGAAAAAAGGGATGAATAAAAATTTTTTTTTCTCCAAGAAATATAGATATTCGCCGTCCTGTCCAACTTTTTTTATTGACATCGTGTGGGGATTTTTCTTGGACATTTTTTCAAAGGACTATACTTAACTCGATATAAACTGCTATCATACTGATGGACAAGAATGCTGAAAAAGTCTGGACCAATTGTTTGAAGATCATCAAGGATATTGTTGAATGGCAGCATTACAAAACCTGGTTTGAGCCAATTACCCCCGTTTCCATAAAGAATAATGTTTTAGTGATACAGGTTCCGAGTCAATTCTTTTTTGAATACCTCGAAGAACATTATGTAAATTTATTGGCAAAGACTTTGAAGAGAGAGTTGGGAAAAGAAGCCCGCCTGGAGTACCGGATCATGGTAGATAGTGGGAATAGTAAAAACAAGCCGCTTACGATGGATGTGACAGGGCAGGGGTACAAAACTTTTTCGAATAATGAAATGGATTTTCCTCTTGTAATAAATAATCCTGTTAAAAATCCCTTTGTGATCCCGGGTCTGAAGAAGATGCAGATAGACCCGCAGTTGAATCATATTTATACATTCGATGCTTTTGTAGAGGGAGACAGTAACCGGGTTGCGCGCAGAGCTGGTAAAACAGTGGCGGAAAAACCGGGTGCCAATTCCTTCAATCCCCTGGTTATTTATGGAGGTGTAGGGCTTGGAAAAACGCATTTGGCACAAGCAATTGGTAATGAAGTAAAAAGATTACACCCCAATAAAGTGGTGTTATATGTGAGTTCGGAAAAGTTCATTAACCAGTTCATGGACCACAGCCGCAACAATGCGATCAATGACTTTATTCATTTCTATCAGCTCATCGATGTTCTTATTATAGATGATGTGCAGTTTTTTGCCAAGGCAGAAAAATCGCAGGATGCATTCTTTGCCATCTTTAATCATTTGCATCAATCGCATAAGCAGTTAATTCTTACATCTGATAAATCACCGAAGGACCTTGATGGTGTGCAGGAAAGATTATTGAGCCGGTTTCGCTGGGGTCTGAGTGCCGACCTGCAGATACCCGACTATGATACCCGTATTGAGATACTGGAGAAGAAGATGAAGAATGACGGCTTGGAAATGCCTAAGGAAGTGATAAAGTATATTGCCTACAATATCAATAGCAATGTGCGGGAACTGGAGGGAGCGCTTATCTCACTGTTGGCACAATCTTCGCTTAACAGAAGGGAGATAGATTTAGATCTTGCTAAAAAGGTGCTACGTAACTTTATCAAATCATCCAGTAAAGAAATAACTATCGATACCATTCAACGAATGGTATGCGAATATTTCGACGTCTCTTATGACAAACTGCTGCAGAAAACCCGCAAGCGGGAAATTGTGCAGGCAAGGCAGATCACGATGTACCTGGCTAAAGCATTCACAAAAAATTCTCTTAAAACAATCGGTGAACATTTTGGTGGCCGTGATCATACTACGGTGATCCATTCCTGCCAAACAGTAAAAGATTTAATGGATACGGATACGGTATTCAGAGAAAATGTGCTGGAGCTTCAACAGAAAGTGCAGTTGGCAGCGATGTGACCCTGTCCTGACACTTCCCCTGATCAGGCCTGGAATAACAAATAGAGAAATAATAATTACACATCAAAAGTTTAGATATTCCCGGATTTCATCCGGGATTTTTTATTATATAACTATTAGCAGGTTTTTTGGGATATGTTGCCGGTAATCTTTATTTTTGCCACCCCTTTTAAAAGGGGTAATTCAGTCCGGTGAGGTGGATGAGTGGCTGAAATCAGTAGTTTGCTAAACTGCCGTACGGGTAACTCTGTACCGCGGGTTCGAATCCCGCCCTCACCGCGATTATGCCATCAGCCATGGCAATCTGCCTTCAGAGGCAACCGGGAAGTAGCGCAGGCCGGTAGCGCACCTGGTTTGGGACCAGGGGGTCGCAGGTTCGAATCCTGTCTTCCCGACAACAAAGATCAGCACAGCCTCCGCGAGAGCGGAGGTTTTGTTTTTGACGCGGAGCGGGACGAGCTTGCTCGGACAAGCGCAGCGTCAATAAACAAAATACCCGAAAGGCTGTGCCGATCTTTATTGAACACCCCTCTTTCAGGATCAGCATGGCTAATCCTGCCGCCCCGACTTTACAGGACAAAGCTGAATTTCTTCCACTTTGTCCTTTTTATTTCCACCAAAACCATCATCCATACGGTAGCTGACTTTTAATGGATCAAAAGAATCATAACTCAAACCGAGATGCAGCTTTCAAGTGTTGAAACCGTTCTTGCTCCAAAACAAATGGGACCGCCAACGCATTTGCGCAAAAACCCGGTGCCTACTGGTCCGGTTCTCTTATTACACAAAACACCCCGCTCAAAAAGCATCTGTAAGGTTCGATCTTGCTGAATCCAGCAGTAAGGCTGATGCAGTGATGAAAGTGTTTCCCTTAACGGCGAAAACGGGATGGAATGTTTTTAATAAACGGTTAAGCATCCCGGGAAAAACAGATACTGTAAAAATTGTCTGGATGAACCAGCCGGGGAAAAAGAGAATACACCATTCCTTCTACCTGGATGATATCCGCATCGCGTATGAATAATGAATACATCTGCAATGATCAACCACACTTATTATGAAAATAAATTCCTGCTGATCGCTGTCATGTTTTGGGCAAGCAATGCTGCCTTTTCACAAACATCCGGTAAGGCCCCAACAAAAAAAGAGCCCGACGAAATAATGAAACAGGCGCAGAAAGGTCTCTCGCAAATGTCGCCGGAACAAAAGAAAATGATGGACAGCATGGGGATCAAATTGCCATCAGTTGATATGTCAAAATCTTCGGGTATAACCGACAAGCAATTGCGTGAAGCATATGAGAACGAGCAAAGGACCGTTCCCAAAAAAGATGTGGCGCGCATTGCCAGCATATCACTGGCGCCATTGAATGCAGGAACGCTTTCTTCGTTCCTGCAAAGCAGCTATACCAAAGCACTGACGCAATTGAAACCAACGTCAAAGTCAGTGGCAGAAGAAATATATCAATCAGTAAAAAAAGAATATGGACAAAGCCAGGCAACAGGCAATGCTGCGATGGAGCTTTGGATGCTGGGCAGGATCGAGCCTGCGCTTTATATCGCCGGAAGGGCTTGCCTGGACGACCCGTCCAACATGAGGAATCTGAACAATTATGCTGCCATGTTAAGCATGATGGGGGCAGAACAACTTGCCATTCCTGTATTGAATTACCTGAACATGGCGCTGCCGAAAAACACTACGGTACTGAACAATATCGGGCAGGCATGGTTTGGTCTGGGCGATATGGTGAAAGCCTACGCCTGTCTTGATACCGTTACGAGGATATACCCAAGACATCCGCAAGCAGCTTTTACCAAAGCTGCCATCAAAAAAGAAAAAGGGGATAAGACGGGCGCCATTGAAGAGATCAAGAAAGCAATTGAAGGTGGCTGGACGAATGATAAGGCCGATGAGCTAAGAAAAATGGGAATTGTGTCTTTTGAAGATAACGAATCACTTCCTTCTGTACCCAGGCCCGACGCCATGGGCCTGAAGCGTTTTATCCATCCAGAATTCCCCCGCTCCGCAGAAGCCTCTGTAAAATTTGACAGTGAATGGAACGATTTCAAAACGGACGCTGGGCAGCGGATAAAAAAATTAGAAGCCGATATAAAAAATGCTACTGCTATTGCTGCACAGGCAACAGAACAACGCGCAAAAGCGCTGATGGCAGGCGCCAGGAATATGAACATGAACAGTATGAGCGCCCTCATTCTTCCGGTTCCCCCGTATTCAGAACGGGCTACCAGGAAATTCCAAAAGCTAACGGCGGATTTCATGGCGCTGATACAACAAAAAACAAAGGAGATCAACGATTATAAACAAGAAATGCAGGTCAAAAAAAATGCGTATAAACAACAAATGGAAATGCTGGAAAAGGAAGATCTTGAACAGTCCGGTGAAGGAATGCCCAATAAAAGTTTTTGCCCGCAAAAGATCAGCGCCACTGATGCTTTCCTGTCGGCATACAACCCGGTTCTGCAGGAAAAATGGGATAATTACCTGCAGACTTACAGGCAATATGTCAACGATGCCATTTACCTGTTTCAGTATATGTACTGGCAGGAAGATTTCCAGGTGATGGTACTGGAAGCGCAAAAGGACTGGCTGTTAGAACTGGTTGACCATCACGGTGTGGAATCCATCCCAATGTGTACTTCGACCGCCAGGGCCGATATTCCGAAATTCCGCAAGTTGCCTGGATTTGATGATGTGCATTGCGAATATCATAGCGCTGTAAGGATACTGATGACGACATTCCTTACAGACTGCAGCCGGTTGACAACTGAGTTTGATACAAAATTCTTCAAGTTCAAATTAAAAGAAGACCTGGATAAAAAGGACTTCGGCGATCAGTTCATGGGCTGCACAGTTGAGATTGCCGGAGAGACCGGCGGCAAGGTTGAATCCGGTCCGCTTAAAGCAGAAACAAAAGTAGGTGTGGGCGTGGCCGCAGAGTTTGACCGGAAAGGCCTGAAAGACCTTACGCTGAAAGCTGCTGTAAAGTTTGGCGCAGGTACCAATGATATAAAGGAGGCAGGCAAGAAAAGCGGTATTGAACCGAAGGTAGCCGGCGTTGGATTGAGTGATCTCACCATATCAGCCGGGGTGAAAGGAGAGATCAGCCTGATCAGCGGAAAACACGCTGTTGCCGGCACCGGTACCCTGTCCGGGCTGAATAGAAAATAGATCACTGCTCAACAATATTTATAATCATTTTAATGACCGACCATGCAACAAAGATTTTTCCTGATAGTAATTGCTATCATCATTCAATTAAATGTAAATTGTCAGCAAGCCAGTTTGGGTATAGGAGTAAAAGCCGGGCTTAATTTTGCCAACATCACCAAAGCGTCATCCATCAATAACAGCAGCCGGACCGGTTTTCATGCAGGCGTATTTTTATCACCGCCTTCAAGGTCCGTGATACAATCCCGCACCGAATTGATCTTTTCGAGACAGGGTTATAATTATTCTTCCAATACAAATACAGGAAATGTCAACCTGGATTACCTAGTCCTGCCACAACTGATGGGGATCAATATCACAAAATATGTTCAATTACAGGTCGGAGCTCAAATGGCCTATTTGCTGAATGCAAAAGTTGACAGCACTTCTCCGGCTGGCAGTAATAACGGTAATCCGATTATGGATGCTTATAACCGGTTCGATTACGGTTTTGCGGCCGGCATTGAGTTGCATCCCATCGGGGGATTGCTGATCGGTGCACGGTTTAATACGAGCCTGGGCAAACTCGGCAACGGGTCAACGACGCAGGACAATAACAGTTTTTTTCCTGGTATGGATGCAAAGAATAATGTTGTGCAATTGTTTGCCGGATGGAGATTTGGTAAATAATTTTTACGGAACAGTTGGACGGTACTGGAAGAGGTAACAATAGTATTAGAGTTTATGCGTAAGATGGCAAACATTGTTGTAGCCAATTACTTGGAGAAAAATCTAAAAGCAAAACGTGATATAAAATCATAAATTGATCGATTTTTAAATGAAGCAGCACGTATGGTCTGGTTTTGTCTCACCCGAAAATGCAACAGCATAGCAGTTTAGTAAATTCCCTGAAACGGGTAATTTTTTATTTTGGCTGTAACATGGGGAGTATTTCAAAGCGATATTTTCCAGATGCTACCTGGTAAGGCCTGTCACTACTGATCCGTTTTCCATCCAGCATAACAATGCCTGTATTCCCTGGAAACTTCACGCTCGCCGTTGAATTTGCAGGAATTTCAATCTGGTACAGGATCTTATCACCGGAACGCTTCCAACCTGAAACGATCTGACCAAACGGCCCTTCATGACTTGCGCTGAAAGAATCGAGTCCAGCCACAAAATTGGGCTCAAGCCGGACGTTCTTAAAACCAGGAGAATTTTCATCCGTTTTAATGCCCCCCAACCCCTTAAAAAACCATGCGCCTATTTCCCCAAACATCATGTGATTCTGGGAAATGTCCCTGGTTGCATGGATATCCCAGTTTTCATAAAGCGTGGTCGCGCCATTTACGATCCACCAACCCCAGGACGGATAAGTGTTTTGGGTTGCCAACTGGTAGGCAATTTCAGCCTGACCGTTATCGCTCAAAGCATTTAATATCGCTTTAGCTCCCAGTACGCCCACATCCAGGTGCAGGCTGTCTGCCACTACCCGCCTGGCAAGATTTTGGGCAACTCTTATCCTGTCGGTCTGCGGAACAATGTTCCAGTGCAATGCCATGCTTAGTTCAGTTTGGACACCACTGGCATAAATGCCTTTCTCCTTGTCAAAGTATTTGTCGTTGATAGCTTTTTTTATCTTTTGCGCAAGGGCGGTATAATGCAAATAGTCATTTTGTTTTCGTAATAGCTTTGCTGTCTTTGCCAGTATTGCAGCATCCACAAAAAAATAAACCGAAGAAGTGTATTCGAGTGAGGAACTCGATTTCACCGGCACCCAGTCGCCTCTTCCAAACGTGGTGAGCCCGGAAGGGCTTATTCTGTCAACATAATTGACATAAGACTTAATGTTTTCATAGTTATCTGCCAGCGGTTTGATATCACCATAAAAAAGGTAAAGGTTCCAGGGAATGATCGCGATGGTGCTTGTCCAATCCGTTCCATTGGCAGTGCCATAACCCCATCCGCCTGTTGGTATAATATCCGGCAGAACGCCATTTGGTTGTTGTTCATCCCGGTGGTCTGCCATCCATTTTTCATATACGGTTATCCCATCAAAATTGAATAAACCGCTTTCTATTGCAAAATGGCCATCACCTGTCCATCCATTTTTTTCACGTTGCGGGCAATCGGTTGGGTAGCCATACAGGTTGGATAAATAAGAATGATTGGTGGCCTTCCATATTTTTTCGATCAAAGGATTAGAGGAAGATATATTTCCGGTTGGCCTCACATCACTATGCATAAAATAACCGGTGAGGTCATCCTGCTTCAACTGGACAGGTTTGCTGCTTTTTATTTCCACGTATTGAAACCCTTTGTAGTTGAATTTTGGCATAAACTCAATGGCGTTGTTATCATTCAACACTACGATATCCGTTTGAAAAGGGTCTTTGTCATCTTTCGGCCTGTGGTATACATTAATGTTAGACAGGTCAACATGACCCGCCATCCCTTCCTTTTCTTTGTCTTTCCTGTAAAGCCTTTCTCCGTGGATGATCCGTACAATTGTTCCACTGTCTCCTTGTAGTTTGATCTTTGTCACGCCGGCAATATTTCTTCCCAGGTCATATACATAATTCGTATCGCTGAACCGGACAAACGAGCTGGGCGTAATAGCTTCCACGTTCCTGATAGGTACCATCAACTGGCTCACGATCTGTTTGGACGGGGCAGAACGGAGCAGGGAGTTCTTCCATAAACTGTCCCTGAAATTTACAGTGGCCCATCCGGGCATTTCCAGCCTGCTATCATAATGTTCTCCCGTATAAATGCTGTTGAAAACGATAGGGCCGGTATGGGTTTTCCATGATCCGTCTGAAGAAATGGTCTCTGCTGTGTTATCATCATAGGTAACGCGGACGTCAATGCAAAACGCAGGCCGTTGCCGCCACGGCGCCCGGTCAAAATTCCAGACTGCGATTGATTGGTGATTATACCAGCCATTGCCAAGGATCACCCCGATTGCATTATCCCCCTGGAGAAGCTGGGCTGTTATATCATGGGTAACATACAGATTGCGCCTGTCGAACCGTGTGTACATTGGATCTAAACGGTGATCACCGATCTTGTTCCCGTTGATATATAATTCATACAAACCTGCCACCGCAATATAGGCCCTGGCCTGTTTTATCTTCTTAGAGAGATTTATTTTTTTTCTGAAATAGGGTGCCGGTAAGGTTTGTATGCTACCGCCATCACTGATCCAACTCCCTTTCCAGTTTGACATATCCATCATTGCTGTTTCAAACCAGGTTACCGGCTGGCCGGTCAATAGTTTTCCGTCCTTATCCCAGATCTTTACCTTCCAGTAATACCTTGTAAAAGGCGACAACTCCGGGCCGCTGTATGTGATCATGCTTTGTGCTGATCTTATCCTGCCGGAATTCCAATGATAACCTGTGTCTTTGCTTAGTTTGGTTGAATCAATGCCTACCAGCACCTGGTAAGCGGTTTGCCTGGCATCCTGCCGATTGTCATGCAATTGCCATGACAATCTTGGCTGATACGTATCTACTCCCAGGGGAGATAACAAGTGTTCACAGCGCAAATTATAAGAGCCGTCCTGGGCACATACGTTTGCTGCAGCGATCAGTATAAAGCAGAGGAAAAAGGGAATGGTATTTCTTTCAGGAATATTCATTGTAAGATCTGATAAATGTGGAAGTTGCTGATTGTATGTATGAATTTTGGCAGCATAGATAGCTTAAAACTATAAATATTTAACCATCCCCCTCTTATTGCGCTATTTATTTTTTCAAAAGGCTAAGAGCAAAGCCTTTTTATTTCCTATCCCGCAACACAATTTCCCTTTCTTAAAAGTTTTTGCATAACCGGCCAATAACCTTTGCAGTCAAATTTAAGTTTACTCTATGCGAAGAAGATTATTACTCCCGGTGTTATTGTTATTATGTATCTCATCTTTTGGTCAACCTGGTACCGGTTCTGTTTCAGGCAGGATCACGTCCGTTGAAAATGAGCCACTGGAACTGGTCTCGATCTCTCTTATTGAATTGCAGAAAAGAACGCTTACCGATATTAAAGGCAATTTCAGTTTTACAGGTGTAACGCCTGGAAAATATACTATCCGCATCCAGATGATCCGTATGAAAGAAAAAGATATTCCTGTGGAAGTAAAGCCTGGCGAAAATGCAGTAGCGGACTTTAAATTGACGGAAGAAAATATTCAGGCCCTTCAGGAAGTAAGGATCGTAGGGAATACAAACAAGTTTGCGAGAAAGGAAAGTCCGTATGTGGCCAGGTTGCCTTTGAAATACCTGGAAAACCCGCAGGTGTATAATGCCGTATCCAAAGAATTGATTGCAGAGCAAATGGCCGTTGACCTGGGAAGTATTTCCAAGAATGTTCCTGGTGCAGGCGTACCGATGATCGCTAACCAGGGGCGCGTTACTTTTCGTTCCCGCGGATTCGAGACCGAGCCCAATGCAAGGAACGGTGTTGCAGGTGCGGCTTTTTCTTTCCTGGACAATTCCAACCTGGAAAGGATAGAAGCCATCAAAGGCCCTTCATCCACGCTGTTCGGTACAAGTATATCGAGCAGTTACGGCGGACTATATAATCGCGTCACAAAAAAACCTTACAACAGTACAGGTGGCGAGGTCAGTTATACAGGCGGTAGCTGGAACTTTAACCGGTTGGCATTCGATTTCAACACGCCAGTGAACGCAGACAAGACCGCACTGTTCAGGATCAATGGCGCCACCACTTTTGAAAAAAGTTTCCAGGACAATGGATTTACCAACAGCGTGGCATTGGCACCAAGTTTCTCCTACCAGGTAAATGACCGGCTGTCCCTGTTGCTGGATATCGAGTTTGGTCAGGCCAAAGGCACGTCAGTAGTGCGTTTTAACCCTTTTACAGGCAGCAACAAAACACAGTCAATTGTTGACATGCGTTTCCCTTACAATAAAACTTTTTTGGGGGATGATGTCACCTATTCAACACAAATGCTCAATATTTTTGGGCAGATCAATTACAAAATTTCCACCGGTTGGTCTTCCCAGACAGTGTTCTCAAGGGCAAGATCTACCATTAACGGCTACATCACTGCGCTGAACGGCAGAACAGACAGCACTTTGCGTGCAAGTGTCATCATTGGCAATACCAATTTTATAGCAACCGACCTTCAGCAAAACTTTATCGGTGATTTTAAAATCGGCAATTTCCGCAACAGGGTAGTTATCGGCCTGGATTACTATAATAACTACAATTCATTCGACAGGGTGACTGCCAACGGGCCGACTGTTAATTTTATCAATACACCAACCACTTACAGGGTAACCAGGTTCACACTTGATTCGCTGACAAATGCCGGAACGCCACGTAAGGAAAAGAACAGCGACAATACTTATGCAGCTTATGTTTCGGACGTGTTTAATATAACGGACAGGCTGATGGTGATGGGCAGCATACGGGTGGATGATTATCATTATAACGGCGTCTATAACATTATTACAGGTGTTACAGCCGGTGGCCTGGGTGCTGGTGGCTTGCAGGCTGGCCCATACAGCCAGACCGCGATCTCCCACAAATCTGGTATCGTATATGAAGTGCTTAAAGACAAGGTCTCCGTTTTTGGGAACTACCTGAATGGCTTCTTTAATATCAGTGGCGTGGACAAAAATGGAAATGCATTTAAACCGCAACAAGGTAATCAATGGGAAGTGGGTGCCAAGGCCGACATGTTCAACCATAAACTGGTAGGTACCATAAGCTATTATGATATTAAAGTGGACAATGTTTTGCGCACAGACCCGGACGATGCCAATTTTTCCATCCAGGACGGTTCACAATACAGCAAAGGTTTTGAGGCAGACCTGACTGCTAACCCGGTCAGTGGACTGAATATAGTGGTCGGGTACGCCTACAATGACAGTAAGTTTACCAAATCCGATTCTTCCGTTTTAAACTTGAGGCCTGCATTGTCCGGTCCTCAGAACATGTTCAATTTCTGGGTGAGTTACCGGTTCACGAAAGGATCATTGAGTGGTTTAGGCGCAGGCTTTGGTGGCAATATCGGCAGCATGTCCTATCAAACCAATACGCAAACTTCCAAGGTCATTATACCAGCTTATCAAATGTTTGATGCAACGGTCTTCTATGACCAGCCAAAATTCCGGGTCGGGTTCAAGGTAGATAACCTGACCAGTGAAAAAGCCTGGTCTGTAAGGCTCACCCCCCAGGCGCCGGCAAGATTCCTGGGCAGCTTTGCACTGAAATTTTAATTCATCATAGGAACAATCCATGCTTACGATGATAATTAATGAATGATGAAAAAAACGATTGGCCTGGTAGTATTTTTTATTTTGATAAGCCTTGCATCTTTTGCAGATGGTTACTGGCTGGAATTAAAAGGACCAGGTTTACCCGGTGATACATTGTTCATCAGGATACGGTACGGTGGCGTGGACGAACAAAAAAACAGGTATCTGAAAAATGGAACTGAGCTGGATAAAATGAAAGATTTTATCGTTTTTGTTGTTAGCCCCCATGGCAAAAACGACACGATCGTTATCAGACAATACAATGACTATTGGGAAGGCAGCTATATTCCTCAAGGCAAAGGGCTTTACAGGATACTGGCCCTGGATGAATCATTGCCTGTGGTAGAACGCCCTGACAGTATGCAGAACATCAAACCCATTCAATACCTGTGTACCATCTACAGTGTCAAAGACAATACTATAGAAACAAGACCTGTGCAATATCTGGATTTGCTGGTGGCGATAAAAAATGACACGGCTATGATAAAAGCATTTATTGCAGGCAAACCAGTTGCTGCGGGCACTAAGCTGCGTATTTTTTATCCTGATAATCATGATGAAACTGTTTTCGTTAACATCAATGCTTTAGCTGTTCTGCCATTGGTAAAAAAAGGACGGTACCTGGTCCGGCTGGACATGGTGAAAAACAAATCCGGCAATTTTAAAGGGAAAAGATATTTCTCCATCAGGCATCGTTGTGATTACACGCTTGATGTTGATTAAAAGCATCCGGAGTTAAAGAGTAATGCGGAGTTAAGATATGTCAGAGATATGTCAGGAATGCATGAACCGAAACAAGAAATCTCATGCGCTTGTAACGTTAAGCAAGTATATATCCCAATATGGAAAATCGTTTTCCTCATATCGTAACATATACCTTTTTATTGAATATTACTTTCACGCTTCTTTTTTAAAAGAGATGACTTATCCTAACTTTTTTAAAAAATATTATTTCTATTCAATTATAAATTGAATTACTAAAAAGGGATGCGGTTATCTTTCAGAATATCTTTAGCGGGTTTACTGTTCTTTGTGTTCTTTATTACAAATGCCGATGCACAGGATGCTTATACTATTAAAGGCATTGTAAAAGATTCTTTAAGCAACCAACCTTTAGAGCCGGCAACCGTAACTATAAATGAATTGGGGCTTTGGGCCATCACTAATCCCAAAGGAGAATTTGTAATAAACAATGTTCCGGCAGGCAATTACACTTTGTCCGTTTCCATTTTAGGGTATAAGGAGACCATCATAAAAAAAGCTGTCCTGTCTGGCACGGACAGTCTTGTTTTTTTGTTGCAAAGGCAAACGCTGGCGCTGAATGAAGTGGTGGTCACTGCTGTTGAAAGGAAATTCGGTTCTTCTTCCATCATAAAAAGCGATGCTATTGCACATTTGCAACCCAAGAGTTTATACGATGTGTTTCAACTGCTGCCCGGCCAGGTAACAGAGAACCCCACGCTGGCTTCGCCCAAGCAAATTAAAATAAGGGATATATCCGATAACCCCAATACAGCTTTCGGCACCGTGTTGCTGGTAGATGGATCGCCGGTTACCAATGATGCCAATATGCAGGCTTTCTCTACTGCCCGCTCAGGAACAGGTACCGCCACTCCCGGCACATTAGGACAGGGAACGGATTTAAGGGACCTGTCTGCAGAAAATATTGAATCGGTTGAAGTGATAAGAGGTATTGCTTCGTCTGAGTACGGCAACATGACAGCCGGGGTGGTGATCGTAAAGACCAAGCTGGGAGAAACTCCCTGGAGAGCCAATTTCAAAACCGATCCCAATACAAAGATCGGCAGCGTACAAAAAGGGTTTAAACTGAAAGGAGATAAAGGAGTAGTAAGCGCCGGCCTTGACTATGCCAAAGCCTATGACGATATAAGGTTAAAATACAGAGGCTACGAACGCATTACCGGCAGTTTGGGATATGGAAATACTTTCTTTAAAAAAACAGCCCCGCTTACATTCAACATCACTACCGCCTGGTATAAAACGCTGGACCAGGAAAAATCTGACCCGCAGTTGTTGGAAGGGGAGATCGTGAGTTCAGGCAAGCAAGGCTTTCGTGTTGGCATCAATGGCCGGTGGATGCTGCAAAAATCCTGGATCACCAACCTGGAGTACAGTTTTTCCGGCGATTATGCCCATATAGATGATTTTAATCGTGATCTGCTGGTCATTTCTTCCGGCGCCATGCCTTATCCCACTTCAATGGTAAGCGGCGAGTTTGCAGCAGGATACTTACCGGGCGTGTTTTATTCAGAATACACAATGGATGGCAAACCTTATAACTTCTTTGGAAAAATTAAAGGGGAATTACTGCATGCATCAGGCGCCATTAACAATAGATTGCTGGCAGGGATTGATTATTCCACCAGCGGCAATAAAGGCAAAGGCTTAAGCTACGATCAGTCACGCCCACCTATGAACATGCTTTCTGTAAGTTCCCGCCCCAGGCCTTACTCTTCCATACCATCCTTGCATAATTTTTCGGTGTTTGTTGAAGACCGGCTGAAACTTCCGCTGGCATCCACTGTACTGACCTTACAGGGCGGGCTGCGCCTAGCCATGCTGAAGCCGGGCAATAAACATTCGGTGGAACCCAGGATAGTGGCCGCTTATGAAATACTGAACAAAAAGAACAATACTTTTTTTGACCGCTTTGCCATTAATGCAGGATATGGCATTTCCGCTAAAATGCCGGCCCTTATTTACCTGACACCTGATAAAGCCTATTTTGATGAAGTGTCTTTGAACTATCTCGACAGGGACTATTCATTGGCCGTCATCAGCACCAGCGTAGTGGAGAACACGGTCAACCCTGCATTAAAGCCGGCCACCAATGTAAAGAAAGAAGCAGGAATAGATTTTACCGTCGGACAGTTATCAGCAACCATTACTGCTTATCATGAAAAGCTGACGGATGTGCTGGACTTTTCTGCTGTTCCGTATTTCAATGTGTTCAGGAAATTTGAGGCCATTGCTTCCGGCAGCACTCCTGTGTTTGAAGACGGGAATGTGTATTATATAGAACAGGGACAGCGGGTTCCTGCCGCTTATACGTATGATACTACTATCCGCACTTACAATATGCCCGTCAATAACGGGGTGAATATTAAGAAAGGCATTGAGTACACGATCAACGCAGGCCGTATAAAACCGTTAATGACCTCTTTGATCATTGACGGTGGCTGGTTATATGAAGAACAATATAATACCCTGCCTTCTTACAAAACCATCAATGGTTTATACCAGGGCGCGCTATACCCTTATATTGCCATCATGCCGGCAGGCAGCAAAACTGTAAGAAGCCGGCTGAACAGCAATTTCCGGTTGGTTACCCATATTCCTGCCATAAGGCTGGTGACCTCGCTTACCACGCAGGTCATCTGGCGCAATACCACCCGGTATTTGTGGGAAGATGAAAACGGAACGCCTCATGTATATTATTATAAGGACGGAGTTCGTGTAGACGGCAGCGATGACGCTTACAACTATATGCAGCAGCCGCGGTTTGTTGATCCCATTGGCTTTGTAGATAAAAAAGGAGTGGTGCATGACTGGGATAAATCTTATGCGGGTAATGCGGCCTATACTCCAATGATCACTGCCAATGGCAGCCCGTATTATTTTGTGGAAGAAGTGCTGCCAGCCGCTGTGCAGTTCAACCTGCGGCTTACCAAAGAGTTTGGCCAAAATCTTTCCGTTTCGTTCATGGCCAATAATTTCCTGAAAATGCATCCCTATCAGCGCAGTAACCGCACTTCGCTTTTAGTGCAACGAAATACAGCATCTTATTTTGGGGCCGAGTTAAACGTAAGACTTTAAACAGGCCGGATAATCACTATTGTTTCAACAAAAAGAAAAAAATGAAAGAAAAATTGAATTGGAAGTTCACAGGCAACAGCGCCTTATTGTTCATGGCAATTGCCGGTTTTATGATTTTGCTGAACTCCTGCCGGAAAAATGATGTAGCGAAAAAATTTATACTGACGGTGGCCGTTCAGTACCCTGACGGGTATTCAGCAACCGTTGCAGAAGGTATAAAAGTAAAAGTGAATTATACCAGCACAGCCCGTGTGGACTCTGCCGTTACCGATGCAGCCGGCAATGCGCAGTTTAACCTGCCGGCAGGTATGTACAATATTACTGCCAATGGGGAAACCACCGAGTTTGCTTTCAATGGTTCGGCCGATAATATAATGCATTCGGATGTTCAAACGGTGACTATAAAACTGCATGCTGCAGCGCTTGGCGGCGGCCTGGTGTTCAAAGAGATTTATTATGTGGGTTCCAAAACACCTACAGGCGGTAATTATTTTGCCGACCAGTTCCAGGAAATATATAACAATTCGGATGATACCATTTACCTGGATGGGCTGGCCATCGGCAGCCTGATGCCCATTACTTCCGGCAGTGCTTCTACCTGGGTAGATGGCAGTGGCAACCTGCTGCCCCGCCTTCCGTTGCAAGGGTATATAGCTTACATACCCGGCACAGGCAAGCAACATCCGCTGCTGCCGCGTAAAAGCATTGTTATTGCCCAGGATGGTATTGACCACAAGACCGATCCGCTAGGCAACCCCAGCGCCCCTGTTAATTTAGGAAATGCCGATTGGGAATACTTTGTTGGAGACTTCAACAGCGGCAAGGATGCAGATGCTGCGGCTGTTCCCAACCTGTCTATCATGTTTACTACCAGCACTACATTGGTAGACCAATTATATTCCGTGTTTGGCTCAGCTTATGTACTGTTTCGCTTGCCTGAGGGCACCGACCCAATTGCATATGCCATTAATGAAGCCAACTTATCTTTTGCGCCGGGCTCATCTTCCGGTACAAAATACCTGATGCTGCCAAGGGAATATGTTATTGATGCAGTGGAGTGCGTACGGGTAGAAGAGAACCAGCGGTTCAAAAGGATACCCGCCGAGTTGGACGCAGGCTACACGTTCAGCGATGGAACTTATGTTTCGCAAAGTGTACGGCGCAAGGTCAAGCAGATCGTTGATGGTAAAGTGATCTATAAAGACACCAATAATTCTACAGAAGACTTTCTGAACAAACAGACTCCCACACCGGGCGTACATCCTACAACGGTTGATAATTGATTTATTTATATAAAGCGCCGTCCCGCTATAAACGGGATGGCGTTTTTCAAGATTTTAAAACCAGTGCGGCGATCTTTATATCTTATTCTCCTGGGCAGTGTATTGCAGGTGTCTGTTGGCAGGGCACAGCAGCTTCCTGATTCTGCTATTGTAACAACACCTGATGCAATACCATTGCTTGAGTTAAAAAACCTGTGGCTGGCTTCGGGCAACCCGGTTGCATTAACATCGGTGGAACCTGTATTGGGAATGCTGGATATAAATTATACTGCCACAAAAGGCAGTTACCGGCTTTATGCTGATCCTGAACGGGCCAGGAAGTTCAATATTCATACAGAGGGTTACAAGACGGTTGGGAAATATCATTTGTACGGCAGTTTCGATTACCAGCTAAATAAACTTCAGCAAATGAAGTGGAATGATGTGTTGTTCCCTTCGGAGCATAACCCGTTTATATTGGCTGATTCCATTGGTGGGGATTATGATACCGAAATATTTGATATCCGGGCAGGCATTGCCGCGCCGTTTCGCAACAACCAATGGCAATGGGGCATTAAAGGAGCTTATAAAGCAGGCAGTTCTGCCGACCAAACAGATCCCCGCCCTGCTATTAACGCAGTTCGCTATAGCATTGCCCCTGGTATCACCTACTCATGGGGCAACTGGCAACTGGGTATTGACGGGCTGATGGAAATGTATAAAGAAGACATCAGTATCACTTCTGTTAATTACGACCTGAACTATCATTTCTTTTTGTTTAACGGGCTGGGCAATTATTATCCCAATTCTGGCGACAATTATAGCAGGGACTACCGCGGGCAAAAGCTGGGTGGTGGCATACAGGCCGGTTTTACCGGCAACAGGCTGGAAAATATTGTACAGGCAGGCTATTACCATAATGTTGAAAAAGCTGAGGACGGGCCTACCGAAAAACTGTTTAAGGCCGGCGAATTTGTGGATGATCATTTCTGGGGAAGCAATGCGTTGAAAATCCAGAAGAATGATGACATACATATCATTCGTGCGTCGGCGGGTTTGCATATCATTGATGGCATCTGGTTCGACCAGGCATCAATGGTGGATAATAATGGAAATATTACCTGGCATGTATTTAACCAATCTGTAAAATATACCCGGGATGATTTTACTGCCGGGCTGGAGTATGAATTTCTGAAAGAAAAATCTTTGCAACGCAACTATTCCCTTTCTGCCGGCGTGCGATACAACTATGTAAGCAGCTTTTATTACCCCGAAGAGTTTTACATGGATTATTCCAATATTCAGGCAACGATAAAAGGGATAAAAAATTTTTACCTGAGAAATGGGTGGAGCATTATTGCCCAGGTGCAGGCGGAACTGCGGCAAAACCTGCAAAAGGATGCTGATTTTACGGGCATACGGTTTTCGGAAATAATTTCTAAACCCGCTTATGACTATTACACCGGCAATACCTGGGGAGCAGGGGGAAGCCTTACTGTTGCCAGGCAATCTAAAAATGAAAAAGTAAGATTGCACCCTTTTGTAACGGCTTCGTTTAATACGGTAAATATGCAGGGGGCTTCAGCATATTATGTCAATGCCCAAAGAAATGTTGCCGGAGTAGCTATTGGCTTATTATTTTAATTCTGATAAAAATAAATGATGAAACGGATATTTTTATTTACCTGTACATTCTTGATAACAACCGTTGCGGCTTTCTCTCAAAACGGGTTTGCTATTGTAATTGATGAAACCAGCTATCAAAAAGCCCGCACCGAAGTGGATGCTTATGCTGATGCTATAAATAAGGATGGGTTGAAAGCGATCATCGTAACCGATAAATGGGGGCACCCGGACTCGATACGCCGGCAATTAGTGCAATTGTACAATGCAAAGAGCAACCCCATCGAGGGCGCTGTATTTATCGGCGATATACCCGTTGCCATGATCAGTGATGCGCAACACCTTACCAGCGCTTTTAAAATGGATCAGCAGCGGTTTGACATGCAACGGTCTTCCGTTCCGTCTGACAGATTTTACGATGATTTTGATCTGGCGTTTACATTCTTAAAACAGGACGCTGTTCAGAAAAATTATTTTTATTATTCCCTGCAATCTGCCGGGGCGCAAAAAATTTCCCCCGAAATTTATACCGGTCGCATAAGGCCATTTGACAGGGAAGATAAATATGAGCAACTGAAGTCCTATCTGAAAAAAGTAGTGAGGGTAAGACAGTTACAGGATGGAATGGACGAGGTCCTTTATTTTGGCGGCCAGGGATACAATTCGGAATCCATGCTGGCCAGGGTAGATGAAAAAATATCGTTGCTGGAACAGTTCCCCTGGCTGAAAAGGCAACGTAATGGGATAAATTATATTGACCATGCAGCGGAAGTGCATATCAAACCCAGGCTGCAAAGCCAGTTGCAAAAGCCTTCGCTGAAGCTTGCCCTGCTGCACCATCATGGCGATCCCGAGGTGGAATATCTTAACGGCACTCCCAATGTAAGCGCCCCTATTCCGCAGATAGAAGGCGTGCAATTGTATTTGCGTTCCAAAGTAAGAGCGGCCGTGCGCCAGAAAAAGGATACTGCAGAAACCATAAAATATTACATGAACTATTTAAAAGTGCCCGAGAGCTGGTTTACCGATACTTTCGACCCAAAAGTGATTGAACAGGATTCGATATTTAATGCCAGTCTTGATATTACTATTCCCGATGTACTCGCCACGACACCCAACGTAAGGTTTTTAATACTGGACGCTTGTTATAATGGCTCATTTCATCAGAAAGAATATATTTCCGGCGCTTATATTTTTAACGAAGGCAATACCATTGCCGTTCAGGCCAATACTGTAAATGCGCTCCAGGACAAATGGGCGAATGAGTTTTTAGGGATAATCGGGTTAGGCGCCAGGGTAGGCCAGTGGTCGGCACTCACAGGCTACCTGGAATCACATATCATTGGCGACCCGGCTTACCGGTTCAGGTTCGCCGGTCTGTCTCGGCCGTTAAGCAGTGAACTGCAAAGCCAAAAGAAAAATACCGTCTACTGGAAACAGCAGTTAACCTCATCCTATCCCGAGATGCAGGCGCTGGCATTAAGAATGCTATATACCCAGCAATACCCGGGTCTATCTAACCTGCTGCTGCAAACATTTAAAAGCAGCCCCCAGGGTATTGTTCGTATGGAATGCCTGAAACTGCTTACTGCTTACAATGATGCCAATTTTATTGAATGCCTTATACTGGCCATTGAAGATTCTTATGAGCTGGTGCAAAGGCAGGCCGTGTATTTATCCGGCAAAAGCGGGGACCACCGATTGATCCAGCCTCTTGTAAAACTGGCGTTGAGCAATAATAATTCCGAAAGGATCGTCTTCTGCCTCAATGAAGCCATTTCTCTTTTTCCGCAAAAACAGGTATTGGAAACACTGGGAGATCTTTATGATAAAGAACAGTTTTTTACCAATAGCGCTGCTCAAAAAGAGCAGATAACAAAATGGGCCGTTGATGGTACCAGCCGCTGGATCGATGATGTGGAAAAGATCTTAAGTGATACGCTCGCTGAGAAGAAAAAAATAAACTCCATAAGGCTGTTGCGCAATTATAATTACCACGGTGCTGTGGAAAGTTTATGCAGGCTGGCCAAAACCGCTAAAAGCGATGAAGTGAAGATCACACTAATTGAAGCGCTGGGCTGGTTCAATATTTCTTATAACAAGCCGCTTATTATACAGGCCTGCAAAGAAATATTGAACGATGCTTCCGCTTCCAAAGCAGTAAAAGGCGAAAGCCTGAAAACCATTAACAGGCTGCAATCGGGCTGGTACAGGTAAACCTGTTTATGAATCTAGCATTAGGTAATTTATGTAGATTGAACAGTGTAATGGTTACCTGATATAAGTTAATTAAACTGATCGCATGAAAGCAAAAGCTGTTGTTCTGTTGGTTTTGGTATTGTGCAACCTGCTACTTCCTGCACAAACATTGAGAAAAAGGGCCGTGACCCTTATGGGCAGCCGGTTTGATATCACGATAGTGGACAAGGACTCTGCTTCTGCTGAAGCGAATATTGATACGGTAATTACAGAAATTACCCGGATTGAAAACCTGATCTCGGACTGGAGACCTTATACACAGGTATCACAGGTAAATAAAAATGCAGGAATTGCCCCGGTCAAAGTGGACAAGGAAGTTTTTGATCTTACCGAAAGGGCTATCTATTTATCTAAAATTACCAATGGGGCTTTTGATATCAGCTTTGCTGCAATGGACAGGATATGGAAATTCGATGGCTCCATGACCAGCATGCCTACTTCCGAAGCCATAAAAAAGTCGGTTGCAAAAGTGGGGTATAAGAACGTTATTCTTGACAAGAAAAACAGCACCATTTTCCTGAAATTAAAGGGTATGAAAATCGGCTTTGGTGCGCTTGGAGAAGGATATGCGGCCGATAAATGCAAGGCCATAATGCTGGCAAAAGGAGTTGAAGCAGGCATTGTGAACGGATCGGGCGATATGAATACCTGGGGCAAACAGCCTGATGGCAGCAACTGGAACATAGGCATTACCGATCCGATGGAGACCAGCCGCCTCTTTGCCGTTGTGCCTTTGCAGGACGGTGCCGTGGTAACGTCCGGCAGCTACGAAAAGTTTGTAATGTTCAATGGAAAGCGTTATTCCCATATCATTAATCCCAAAACAGGATACCCGGCCACGGGTTTATGCAGTGTGACTGTTTTTGGCCCAAGCGCAGAACTGGCGAACGGTCTCAGCACTTCTATTATGGTACTGGGCAAAAAGGCCGGCTTACGTCTTTTGAAACGGTACCCTGAAATGAGCTGCATTATTATAGAGGACAACGGCAGTTATTCTTCATCCCCCAACCTTGACCTTTCAAAGTATTTGCTATCGGAAGAACAGTAATACGGGCATTGGCCCTTTTTAATAGCAGTCCATCAATATCTTGTTGTGGGACTGGTAGTAGCTGACCTCGTGGTTATTTATTTTTTTAAAGGCCACATCCAGTATCTCAAGCACATCTTTTTGCATGGCAAGAGAACCACAGATCATGATAACAGCGCCTTTATTCATTGCATGGGCAATCAGTTCCTGGTCATGAGCAATGAGATCATTCACGTATTGCTTATTGCCTTCACGGGAATAAGCCAGGTGCAATGCTTTTAGCTTTTGATTCTGCAGTCCTTCATTAACGGCATCCTGGTAAAGCTGGAAAGAAGCGCTTCCCCGGAAACCACAATACAGGTAACATTCTGCTTTTTTATTATTGCTATTGATCATTCCAAGAAACGGCGCAATGCCCGTGCCATTGCAGATCATGAATACTGCAGGGGCTTTTTTAGGAAAATGAAAATGGGGATTGCTGTCTATCCCTGCTTTTATCACCTGCCCGGAGTCAAGGCTGTAAAGAAAGCCTGAACCCAGCCCGTTCTTATGCAGCTTTATGCTCAACTGCAGATTTTTATCAACTTTGGCGATAGAGTACAATCGTTCACGGTGATCATTTGCCGGATAAATAGCCAGCAGGTCCCCGGAAGTAAAGCGTACATTTCTTTTGGGCTTCAGAAAGATCAGGAACGATCCGTCTTCTTCAGTGATCCTTGTTTTATTTATAACAATAAATTGATGAAGGCGCCTGGGTTTTACAGTAAGGATATCTTTGGAAAAACTAAGCGGCAATTCTATCTTTTGCGATAGGAGATTCAACCACTGAGCAAATGCTTCCGGCGACTTATCATTTACTGTATGGATCTCAAGAAAAGGAATAGCCCATTCCTGGATTGAAATGGCCTGGTTAACATCAAATGCAAATTTGCAGAAATCGGGATAGGATTTTGATCCAAAGCCCAGCACTGAAAAACGGACCGGATGAGGTTGCGGCGTTTTTTCCAGCAGCTTAATAAACTTCGTTGCATTGGTCGGCGGGTCGCCCAGGCCATAAGTGGCTGTTAATACAATTATGTGTTGGGCCTTTGGAAATACGGAATAGCCGTTAAGCTCGGTTAAAAAAGTTTTCTGCCCGCTTTTCACTAATGCCTGGTACAGGGCTTTTGCAAACTTGTAAGTGGTCCCGTTCTCAGAGCCCACCAGTATGATATAACTGGATTCATCTTTTTTGTATTTGTTCCTGACGCGTCCGGACCTGCGCTTCAGCGTGATGGCAAAACCGGAATAAATGAAAAACAGGATATTGGCAGATGCCAGCGCCAGGATAATGGCCCAGATGCTATTGGTCCTGCCTGTATGCAGATCAAGACTTAGCTCGGTAAGTATAACCGTTATCGGGTATACGGCTTCGCTTAAAATATCACCAGTGACCTGGTTAACGGTTAACTCTCTGTCCTTTAGTTTCAGGGTATAATAGTCTTCTACATCTTCAGAGAAAGGGAATTCAATCAACCGCACTTCAGACAAAGGCGTGTTTTTAAAAATGTCAAATTGTGATAACTCTTTTTCCGGTTCGGATTTGATTGAATCAATATCTACGTTCTGGGTAATTTTATGATCGGGTATTATTTTAAAACGGACCAATGACAGGTAAGTGCCTGTCATTGCAATAAGCAGTACGGGAATGAGCAATAGCCGGCCTAATGTAACATGATAATACTGGAAAAAATTGTCCCTTACAATTTTACTAAAGAAACGCTTTATCCCCCGCTGCCGCTGAATGATAAGCGCGATCCCGGAAATAGTGATCAATAACAGAAGAAATGCTGTAAGCCCGATAAAGAACCTTCCCAGTTCGTTCATGAATAAGGAACGGTGAAAGGAAGTGACCCATTGAAAGAACTCACTTTTCTTTTGTGGAATGCCAATGGTTTTTCCTGTGCGCGGATCTACATATACCGAAACGTTTTCCCCTTCCTCGTTGATCCCTTCTACAATAACAAACTGGTTTACGTCTACCGTAACGCTTGTTATTTCTTCAAAGCTTTTTTTAAGTACAGGAATTGTTTCTGAAAGAGTGATCTTGTTAAAATTATCTACCTTATAGGGAAGCGTTTTTACAGAAACGGGCTCAAACGCCAGGATGATCCCTGTTATGGAAGCTAAAAGCAATAATAAAAAAGAAGATACAGCCAAAGCTAAGTGACTGTATCTCCACACTGATATGGTCATGTATCCTGCTGGTAATTAGTTTGAGCTGAATCGTATATAACGTATATAATTGGTTCCCTCTGTCTTTTTAGACAGGTTTTCTTTGGTCAATGCGATCTCGATGTCTTTTTCATGGTATTCCTGATCCTCTACTGCGGTCTCAAACCGTAGTTTGTACCCTGCATCTATCTTTGCGTCCTCAATTTCAAAAGTAGTTACGCTGCGGTCTCCGCCGGCCACAGAAGCTCCCGTGATGGCGCTTATGTTCGCAGGCTTCTTGGTATTGAATTTATGCCACTCTTTAATGTGGTTATACCATTTTTTATCGGGCCCCATCACATACAAGGTCTTCTCGTAAGCTCCGTCAGGGTTGATGAGCGATACCACGATGTAGGCGGCTTCGCCAACATAGTTTGTCATCTGCACCATACATTTGTACTTGGTAAACCCGGGCTTTTGTGCAGACAATGTAGTGGAAGTGAATATTGCTGCAATAACCAACAGCGCTACTTCCTGAAAATTTATACGTTTCATAGTTTATTTTAAGAAATCAATTGAAATATTGTTTTTAGTAAGGTATTCGTTCTCTTTCGCCAGATCATAGGCTGTTTCATTGAAACCTGTTTGCACATCTTTTTTGGCGCCTATTGAAAGCAAATATTTAAGAATTCTGTCATCCTTGGCAGTCAACGCTGCTTTGTGCAAAGGGGTAAGGCCTTCGTTGTTTTTGGCATTCACGTCCACTTTAAAGCTCTCAATACGTTTGAGCAGCGGCAAGCCGTTCCTGTAAAGGACCATATGATAAAGGGTATTGCCGTTTTTTTGCGGAACAGTTACATCAAGGCCTTTGTCCTGAAGTATCTTCAATTTAGCTTCAAAGCCTTCCGGGCGTTGCGGGGAATAGGAATGTATAAGATAAAAAGTAAGGTTATACCCTTCCGCGTCGGTGACTTTTATATCAGCGCCTTTAGCTATCAACAGGCTTACTACTTCAGGGGTATTTCTTCTTACAGCCATTGACAGAGCAGAAAGCCCTCTTTTATTTACCTGGTTGATATCTTTTACCAATGGTAAAAGGAACGAGATGGTAGCTGTGTCAGGGTTCAAATAGGCAGCGTTCATAAAAGGAGTGGTGCCATCACTGTTCGGCTGGTTGATGTCCACACCTTTGGACAGGAAATACTGGATGATTTCTTCTTGTTTGGCCCTTCTTGCGAGGTTGTGAAAAACATTATCGCCATTGGCAGAAGTTGCTTTCGGATCGGCTTTCAGTTCTTCCAGGTACTTGTACAGTTCCAGGGACGCTCCGCTTCCGCCGCGGCCGCTCACACTTGCAGTGTACATGATGTTAGGGCTAAACTTTACTCCTTTTTGTGTCAGCTTTTTTAGTACATCAACATTGCCAGACCTTACAGCGTAATCGAAAACAGTACTGCCTACGGAGTCTTTACTTTTAATATCTATCCCTTTGGAAACAAAATATTCGATCAATGAAAAATCCTTATCATAAGGGGCTATAAGCAACAGGGCATTGGTACCGCCACGGGCGATCTCCTTTTTGGGAACCACCCCTTCCCGGATACAGATATCATATACTCTGGTATTGGTTTGTCCATTGGCGGCTGCCAGTGTCAACGCCGAATAACCAAAATTATCGTGCAGATCAACTTTTGCCCCTTTGGATACCAGGTATTCCATTAAATCAGCATTTCCCCTGATAGCAGCCCAGAAAATATAAGTGCGGCCGTACACTACAGGCTTGTTCACCTTATTGCCGCCCAGCTCAATAAGAAATTTTATCACATCATTTTCTGCTTGGGCGTTGATAGCTGTTACTATAGCGTCCAAACCATTACTTGAGGCTTCGGTAGGGCTATTGCCTTTGTCTATTTCCGCTTTTACTTTTTCTATACCAGGCTTCCCTTTCCAGAAAGCCTGATCATGTAAAGTATTTTTTTGCGCATATATCAATGCCGGCAAGCATGCAAGGACTAATAGTAGGATACTTCTCATTTTGAAGAAATATAAAGTTGATTAAATCTTAAAGGCATATCCGCGATCATCAGCAGGTATGTAATAAAAACTACAACAAGCTCGTTTAGAATTATGCTTGTACTCAACCAGCAATTTTGCAATTGGGAAAGAAGTAATAAGCAGTGATGAAAAACTAATTATCTGCACGGAATTTTCGCACTTATCCTTAACCTGTCCTTTTCCTAAATGCCCTTCCTTAATATATAAATTAGTCTTTCACTATAGTTTGTAAAGATCAATTCCAGGTATTTAGCGCGTTTCCGGAATTAGGAAAATGGATTTATGAATTGGGGAAATAAGGGTTTTTTTACACAAGCCTGACAATGATTTTGCTGTAAATTTCTGGTAGCTGGTCAAACCGGCATTAAAACCCTGGCCGGTACAATGAAGCGAATGAAGTATTGAGCGATCCCGAAAAAGGAAGAAATATGATCAGTATGGGCCGACTGGAAACATGCTGATCAGTTTGAGGAAGCAAGAAAACAGCAGCAGGCTTCCGGGACTTATAGCGGTAGCAACCCGTTTGGCGGCGGCAATCCATTTGGACGATCATGGAAAAGGCAGAAAAAATATCAGTAGAGGAATGCTGTATTTACTATAAGATCGAAACATCTTTTGTACACAAGCTGTATGAATATGGGTTGATAGAGCTTATGCATTCCGGGGATAAAGTCTTTATCGCCTATGAGCAATTGTCCGGCCTTGAAAAATATATGCATCTTCATTATGACCTGGAGATAAACATGGAAGGCATGGAAGCCATTACCCACCTGCTAAACAGGATACAGTACCTTCAGCAGGAAATAAAAAGGATAAAATATTAATTGCAACATTGTTGCAATTAATATTTTTACTTAGCTTTGCCTGATCCAAAAAAACAATTTAATGAACAACAAATATCTCGATGCCATTATTATTGGCGGCAGCTATGCGGGGCTTTCTGCAGCAATGACGCTGGGCCGCTCAAAAAGGCATGTATTGATAATAGATGATAACAATCCCTGCAACCAGCAAACGCCTTATTCCCACAACTTCATTACGCATGATGGAGAAAAACCTGCTGCCATTAAAGCAAAAGCATTGGAGCAGGTATTGAAATATGATACGGTACATTTACATGAAGGAACAGCCCTGGCCGGCGCTAAAAACGATAACGTTTTTGAAATAACGACCGCTGCCGGCGATACGTTCATCGCCAGCAAATTATTATTTGCCACAGGCGTAACAGATATCCTGACTGGTATCAAAGGGCTTGCCGAATGCTGGGGCATATCCGTATTGCACTGCCCTTACTGCCATGGCTATGAAGTAAAAGACAGCCCGCTTGGAATAATCTCCAATGGAGAACTGGCATTTGAGTTTTGCAGAATGATACATCACTGGAGCAAGGACCTGATCTTATTTACCAACGGGAAAGCGGATATCGCTGAAGAACATTTGACGGCTATCAGGAAACATCATATTGGTATAATAGAGGAGGAGATAAAAGAGTTGGTTCATCGCAATGGTCATCTTGATAAAGTGGTTTTGAAAAATGGAAAGGAATATAAACTGAATGCTTTATTCTATCGGGCAGCAACCCGGCAGCATTGCAATATTCCTGAGCAACTGGGTTGTGAACTGAATAAGATGGGGCTTATTGTAGTAGATGATCTTCAACATACCAGCGTTGCCGGTATATACGCAGCAGGTGATAACAGCGCTATGTTCCGCTCTGTGGCCATTGCCACTGCGGCAGGTACCAAAGCCGGGGCAATGTTGAATAAAGAGCTGATAGAAGAAAGGTTTTAGGCATTGTATTGCTGGCCTGCAGGATAAATACTTTCCAGCATAATTCAATACTTTTGCCCTTTTACCTTACGAACATGTACGATATCTGTTGTATTGGCCCTATTACGCTTGATAAGATCGTTACTCCCGGCCGGATAGTGGAAATGGCTGGTGGCACTGCTTTTTATTTTTCCAATGCCTACCGGAATATGGAGTTGCAATATGTGTTGGTGACGACCATTGCAGCAACGGAAAAGCATTTTGCCGATGCTCTTTCTGCCAGCGGAATTGAGGTGAAAGTTTTTCCCAGCCGGCATACGGTCTTCTTTGAAAATATTTACCGTGGTGATATGGACCACCGTGTGCAGAAAGTGTGGCAGCAATCAGATGCTTTTTCGGTTGAACAGTTCAATGATGTGCATGCGTCTATTTACCATCTTGGCCCGATGTTGCCTGGAGATATTCCTGCTGAACTTATCCGGCATTTATCTGAGCGGGGCATTGTGTCGCTGGATGTTCAGGGCCTGCTTCGCGAAGCGCGCAATAATGATGTACATGCCATTGACTGGCCAATGAAGAAAGAACTGCTTCCCTGTATCAATATACTGAAAGCAAATGAAGACGAGATGTTCGCTTTAACAGGAGAGAAGGATATCTATAAAGGAGCGGCGCTGCTGGCAGATTGGGGGGTGAAGGAAGTGATCATTACATTGGGAAGCAGGGGATCGCTTATTTATTACGAGCAGGTTTATTATGATATTCCGGCTTATATCGTTGGACCGGCAGTGGATGCGACCGGCTGCGGCGATACTTATATGGCTGGTTATTTATACCAGCATGTAAAAGGGGCATCACCTCAAATGGCCGGCCAGTTTGCTTCCGCAATGGCAGGGTTGAAGATCTGCGCTACAGGCCCTTTCGCTGGTTCGAAAGAGGATGTTATAAAATTATTGGATAATAACCTCGTCCTGTAATTACTTCAATAAATGCTTACTAATAAAAAACTTTGTGGTCTTTGTTGTCCTGGTGGGAAATAATTATCCCGCCAGGACAGCAAAGACCACAAAAATATTAAGACCTGCTGTGAGCACTAAAATAACAACAGCCTTTCTTTTCCTCCCACTTTGCCGCCAAAATTGCGGATATTATAAGTAAACGTCAGCAGGAAATAACGTTTCAGGATGATCGATTCCGTATCCTGTATATAGTTCTCTCTTACTACCCTGGACACACTGATATTCTGGTTGAGCAGATCATAAACAGAGAATTTCAACTGCCCCTTATCCTGTTTCAGGAACAGGAAGTTTACAGCAGCATTCCAGCGATAAGATGTTTTCTGAATACCCTCAGCCACTTGCGGATTGTAATTATAATCAAGTGTACTTTCCCAAACAATGCGTTTAGGCACGCGGACCACCAGTTCTGAACTGGTTGAATGGCGCCAGACTTTCAGAGAAGGATATACATTGCTTTCATAGGTGCTTTTGTTGTAATAAGGAGCATAGCGTTGGGTGAACTCAATTTTATCAGTCCAGTTGAATGAAACATTCGCACTGGGTGTTAATGACAGGTTGCGGGACGTGCTCCGGTTCTGGTTCACGATAACAAGGCTCTGTGAATATGTGCTCCAAAGAGATGCCCCGGCTGAAAATTTCCATTGCTTGCCAAACTTATATTGTTTACGTATGTTCATGCTCGTATAAGCGCTCCATACACCATCTGAATTGATCGGCCGCGTGATCTGGATACCATCATCATTATTGACCGTCCTTTCCCTGATCACCCCATCATTGCTGATGCTGAGGTTGGAACTGAAGCTATAATTAAGCGATCTCTTCAGATCAAAGAAATAGGAGTTGATGGATATGCTGTGCGCAACAGTCGGCTTCAATGAAGGATTGCCCAATTGCAGGTACAGGGGATTGGTATTGTTGATCACCGGTTGCAGGTCAGTTACATTCGGTTCGGTGACATTGATATTGTAGTTAAGGTTCCATTTGTCCCAGGTAATTGCCAGGGCAGGCAACAGGTAATTGAAGTTTTGTTTGATCGATGGGTCTTTCCGGAACCTGTTATCGATGTCCAGGTTTTTTAAGGTAAGCGCAGGAGTGATGGAAAACTTTTTGTATTTATAACGGATTCCTGCGTATGTATTATTTCTCCATCCTGTACGCTTCAGGCCATTGGTCAGGTCCGGATCAGGTGAGGTGTATCCTCCTGTAGAAGGATCGAATTCATAAGTATCTATATAATCCTTATTGCTGAAATATTCAACGGTTTGCGTTATCCGAAGGTTCCAGGATTTGGAAAGCGGTTCATTATAATTAAAGAAGAACCTTGTATTCAGTGTGTTTTGGTCCTGGCTGCGCAATTGATGCAAAGTGGTAGTGGATGGTGTTTTATAAAAGATGTTTTCCGCATCGTTGTATTGTTCACCGTCATTTGAATTGAGCCGGAAGTTCAGGTTGACAAATAAAGTGCGGCCGGTCTTTTTAAACTGGCGGTTATACAACAGATCATGCGTAGTGGAGAAGCCATCACCTGATTTTTGTTGCTCGTTCCTGCTTTCATTCAGCTTAGGTTCATAATTGCTGAAAGAAGCAGATTGCATCAGATAATCATTATCTGTTTTGGATAAGGTAAAGGAGGGGCGGTATTCAAGCGTGGATAAGGAATCCAGCTTCACTTTCAGGTAGGCAGACATACGATGGGAATTGTCTGTCGTTTCTCCATTATTGGTATTGCGTGTAGTGATCGTGGTATCATTAAAGAACTGTTGGGTATTGGTGGTTTGGCCAATCCTGGTCTTATTCTGACCAAAAAAGTATTGCATGCTGAGTGTTGTTTTCTTTCCCAGCAGTGTATTGGCATTTATGCCTGCTCCGGTTGAACGTTGTATGCCGTTTTGCGAGAGGCCGCCAAAAGAAATATCATTTAATGCAAAACCACCATCACTTGAAACCATCATTGAAGAGATGTTATTGCGGCCAAACCCGCCAATGTTCATCACATCCTGTACACTAAAACCCGAACGGTTGAGGTTATTGCTGTAACCGAGCAAACTCACCTGTAAGGTATCCCTGAACATATTGATGATGCCGCCACCTTCATAGCGGTCTTCTGTGCCGGCACCTGCATATAATTTTCCAAACCATCCCTTCCGGATATCTTTTTTCAATTTCAGGTTGATGACCTGTCCCACTTCGCCGGAAGTAAGATCAGGATTGCGCTGCAGTTCTTCCTTATCATCTGTCACCTGCACTTTATCGATGAGGTTGGCAGGCAGGTTTTTTGAGGCTATTTTGGGATCGCTGCCGAAGAATTCTTTTCCTTCCACGAGCATCTTGTTCACTTTGCGGCCGTTTACAGTAATGTTACCTTCTTTATCAACGTCCACACCGGGAAATTTTTTGAGAAGATCTTCCACAAGTGCGGTAGGTAATGTTTTGAATGCAGAGGCATTGAATTCGATCGTGTCTTTGCGGACCACTACCGGTGGCCTTTCTGCTACCACCAACACTTCTTCCATCTCTTTTACGTCCACATCCATTTTGGTTATACCGAGATCAAGTTGAGACGATTGCTCTGTTAAAGTAAACTCCTTCCGCCACACGGCAAATCCTGTGGCAGTGATCACTGCCCGCAGTTCGGTCTGCAGTGGCAGGGAGGGCACTTTGAACTTTCCCTGCTCATCACTTAAACGGTAAGTAATAATGGAAGTGTCTTTGGCATTAAAGACAGTGATGGTGGCATAGACGACGGGCTTTTTTCCTGAGCTGTCTGTTAGTGTACCGGAAAGCTGGCCTTTGGATTGGCTGAAAGCTTTGACCGGTAAGAAGAAACTCAGGAGAAGAATGAAAAGCAGATTAGTTTTTTTCATGGCTGTACTTGGTAATGGGAGCTAAAATACGGGAATTTTAATTACAACTAATTTTTTAGTTTAAAAAATATGTGAAAATTCACATTCTTACAGTCCATTAAAATGAAATTTATTTCCGGGATTCCTTCCCGCCTTACCGGTAAAAAAAATTTACTCCCTGTTTTTGTCTTACCGGTAAGGCGGGAAGATGGGAAGGAGGTGTTGTTGTCTGGATTTGTCTTATCTGAAGGGAAGAGTAATTTATTGTTGTGCAGTTTAAATCTGTAGGTTGAAGCGTTTGAAGATTTCCTTTGTGATGATCCTGAAGTTCTCGGTCATCTCATCCAGTGTGCAGCTAAGAAGCTTAACATTTACGGGGAGATCGTGTTTTATCTCGATCAGATCAATTTGTAGCAGATTTTTTTCACTCGGCTCTTCTGAACCGCTCAGGCTTTTGAAAATAGCGTCGGAAATAGCGGCATCTTCTCCGATAAAGAATTTGCCATATTTTTCAAAACCAGTAGCGGTTTTGATATTCAATACGATATAGAATCCTGCTCTCATGGCTGGTTACAAGTACTGGTACAGATTCAAGTAAAATGCCAAACCTCGTATTGCTCGGGGTTTGGCATTTATATTAACAGTTGTACAGGGAGTTTATCCTATTTTCCTGGCCGTATTGATCACATTCACTCCGTTAAAGCGTGATGTGGAGGAGCCATGGGATACAGCGCTGACCTGTGAAGGTTGTCCCTTTCCATCGAAGAAGGTGCCGAACAGCCGGTAATCACTTTCATCCGCCATATCGGTGAGGGAATTCCAGAATTCCTGCGTGTTCGACTGGTAAGCTACGTCTTTCAGCATGCCGGTGATCTGGCCATTTTTTATTTCATAAAACAATTGTCCGCCAAACTGGAAATTGTAGCGCTGCTGATCGATAGAGTAAGAACCGCGGCCAACGATATAAATACCTTTTTCCACGTTCTTAATGATATCAGCAACAGAGCGGGTTTGTTTATTCGGCATCAATGAAATATTCGGCATGCGCTGGAATTGCACACTGTCCCAGCTATCAGCATAGCAGCATCCTTGTGAAGAGGACAGTCCAAGAATATGCGCCTGGTCACGGATGGTCTGATAGTTAACAAGAATACCATCTTTGATAATATCCCAGCTTCCGCTTTTCACTCCTTCATCATCATAGCCAACAGCGCCGAGCGAACCAGGTTGTAAACGATCTGCCTGCACATTCACGAGCTTGTTGCCATAATTGAAGTTGCCTGATTTCCATTTATCCAAGGTAAGAAAACTGGTACCTGCATAGTTTGCTTCATATCCCAACACGCGGTCAAGCTCAGTAGGGTGGCCGGTTGATTCATGGATGGTCAACCCAAGATGTGTCGGGTCAAGCACCAGGTCATATTTACCCGGTTCAACGGATTTGGCTGTGATCTTCTCACCTACATGCGCTGCTGCTGCAATGGCGTCTTCCACCATATCGTAGCGGCTTTTGTATAAAGTGAGCGGCCCGTTCTTCAGTTTGTTTTCAGGGCTTGCATACAGGTATTCATAACCCATGCCAACAGGAGAGCCTAATCCGTCGCGGGTCTCAAACTTGCCGGTGGCTTTATCAATTTTGGTGACGGTGAATGTTGGCCAGAGGCGATGGATGTCCTGGTCAATATAAGAACCATCACTGCTGGCAAAGAACTTTTGTTCATTGATCATGAAAATAGTGGCATTCACAAAATTGGCACCTCCCTTCAGCGCCGCATCATTCACATTGAGCAGCAGATCCACTTTTTCTTTTACCGGTATCTCGAAAGCATTTTTCTCGATCGGCGTTTTCCAGCTCACTTCACCATATCCTTTTTGGGGAGCAAGCTGCACGGGTTCTGTCAGCAGTTTCGCATTGCCTTTTGCAATGGCTACGGCCCACTCTGCTGTTTTGGCAATGCTGGCATTGTCCATTTTTTCTGTAGCGGCAAATCCCCAGCTTCCATTGGCGATCACACGGATGCCGATACCATAAGATTCTGTGTTGGCAACGCCCTGTACGCGGTTATCACGCGTTACTACCGATTGATTCAGGTACCTGCCGATACGGACATCAGTGTAAGTCGCGCCTTTGGCTTTTGCTGCATTCAGGGCAATGTCTGCCAGCTTCTTTTTTTGAGAAGCATCCATAAACTCTTCCAGCAACCGTTGTTCAGGAACGGCATAGCCTTTCATTGAAAAGCCTGTAAGAAAAGCTGCTGTTGTGCCCATGCCTGCAAGGCTGATAAAGTCTCTTCTTTTCACAAATAATGGTTTGGTTGTTTTATTTATAGTTGGCGTAAGGTATCGCAACGGACGCAAAGGATACGCAACGAACGCAAAGAATATTATGAAGCTAGCGTTGCGCTCTTAGCGTATCCTTTGCGTCCGTTGCGATACCTTACGCCATTGACTTAATTAGATCGCATCAGACAAAGACGTGAACGTAAAGTCCCTGATCTTCATCGGTGGCAGAATGGAACCACCGCTGCGGACAGGTTTTCCTAATTCTTCCACGTTGTTGAGCATGATGATCGGGCTTTCGTTGAAACGGAAATTCTTGATCGGGAATTTGATCTTTCCGTTCTCGATATAAAATGTTCCGTCGCGCGTGAGGCCTGTTTGCACCAGTGTTTGCTGGTCAACCATTCGGATATACCAGAAGCGGGTAACGAGGATGCCTTTCTCAGTGTTCTTGATCAGGTCTTCTGTAGTGCCTGTGCCACCGGTCATGATCATGCCTCCGCCACCAAAGCGGCCACCGCCAGGGCCTGGCAATGGGTTAACACCTTTTTTCTGCGCCCAGTAACGGCTGCAGGCCAGGTTTTTTACCACACCATTTTCTACCCATATTGTTTTTTCAATAGGCAATCCATCACCGCTCCAGGTAGAACCAGGCAGTTCGGGGTTCATTGGATCGCTATAGATATTTACTTTTTCATCAAAGAGCTGCTCGCCTAACCGGGTGCCTCCTCCTTTCTTGCTCATGAAGCTGCGGCCTTCATCAGCACTGCGCTGATCAAAACCACGGATGATGCCGCCCAGCATATCACTTGCAGCCAGTGGCTCGAGGATCACTGTGTAACGGCCAGGCTCAATTGCTTTGGCGCCTGCAGAACTTACTGCTTTGTTAGCAGCGATCTTGGTAAGCGCCAGTGTATCCAGTTTTTTTACATCGTTGTAGGTATGATCAACATAACCGGAACCTGTTCCTTCCTGATTGCGCACTGTTACAGAAAAAGAAACATTGGTGCTTTTGTTATAAGCAAAAAGGCCTTTGGAATTCATTACTGCACGGAAGCCGGCTGAATTTTCCAGGAATCCTGCAGCTTCCAGTTTATTGTCTTTTGCCACTTTCAGGCTTTGCGCCACCATATCAGCCCTTGATGCAGGTGACATGGCTGCAGTAGAATCAAGGAAGCCGATCGATTCCTTGAAATTGGAAGGGCCCAGCAGGGGCATGTATTCAGGATTCTCCGGAGAGAGGCGGGCCAGCTCTTCTGCCCGGCGAACTACTTTCTCCAGTGATGCATCATCAAATTCATTGATGGTTGCATTGCCTGTTCTTTTACCAAATGAAGCGCTCACGCTCAAACTGAGATTGCTCACTTCACCTGCGGTGGACACGGCGTTGCGTGCATAGCGGATATTACCGCTTTGCTGGCCGCCGAGAGATACTTCTGTTTCATCAGCTTTGGAGAAGCTCAGTACTTTTTTCAGTATGGTCTGGGCTTCGTCTTTACTAAGAATTGCCATAATGATAGAATAGATTTTAAATATCGCGTTAAAAGATCTTGTGTTTTCTCATGTGTCTTATCCAATGCTTCTGGCTGTGTTGATCACGTTGATGCCATTGAAGCGGGTGGTAGCGCTGCCATGTGATACGGCGCTGCTTTGTCCGGGTTGGCCTTTACCATCATTGAAAGAACCGCCCAGTGCATAATCGCTCGAATCACAGATAGCGGCAACGGAATTCCAGAACTCCTGTGTATTGGCCTGGTAAGCCACATCATTCAGCATGCCGGTGATCTTACCGTTTTTGATCTCATAGAAGTTCTTGCCACCAAACTGGAAATTGTAACGTTGCTGATCGATAGAATAGGAACCATCACCAATGATATAAATTCCTTTTTCCACATCTTTGATCATATCGTCCACGCTGAGTTTTTCTTTGCCTGGTCTTAATGATACGTTAGGCATGCGTTGGAACTGGATATCATCCCAGCCCTGTGAGTAGCAGCAACCTTGTGATTGTTTCAGGCCAAGGATATGCGCCTGGTCGCGGATAACCTGGTAGTTCACCAGTATGCCGTCTTTGATAAGGTCCCATTCGCCGCATTTCACTCCTTCATCATCCCAACCCACAGCACCGAGCGAACCTTTTTGTGTTTTATCTGCAACGATGTTCACATGCTTATTACCGAAATTGAATTTACCCGATTTCCATTTGTCCAGTGTAAGGAAGCTGGTGCCTGCATAGTTGGCTTCATATCCCAGCACGCGGTCCAGCTCAGTGGGGTGCCCAACTGATTCATGGATCGTTAGCCAGAGATGGCTTGGGTCAAGCACGAGATCGTATTTGCCCGGTTCAACAGATTTGGCTGTCAGTTTCTGCTGCACATCATTTGCCGCATTCTTAACGTCTTCCAGCATATCATAGCGGCCCTTGTAGCGCGTTACTACACCTTGCACTTTATCTTCAGGCCTTGCATGCATGTATTCATAGCCCATGCCCATGGGAGCACTGAGCGAGCCGCGCGACATGAACTTGCCGGATGCACGGTCTATCTTGGTAACACTGAAAGTGGGGAAAATGCGATGGATGTCCTGATCAATATAGGAACCATCGGTGCTGGCAAAATATTTCTGCTCATTCACCGCTGAGATTATTGCATTCACAAAGCTTGCTCCGCCCTGCATGGCTGCATCATTCACCTGTAGCAGCAGGTCCACTTTTTCTTTGATAGGAACTTCAAAAGCATTGATCTCGATCGGTGCTTTCCAGCTTACTTCGCCAAATCCTTTTTGTGGTGCAAGCTGTACAGGTTCACCCTGGATCTTTGCATTGGCTTTTGCTACGGCTACTGCCTGCTCGGCAGCTTTGGCAATCGCATCTTTTGTAACAGTATGGGTTGCAGCAAAACCCCAGGAACCATTGGCAAGCACACGGATGCCTACACCATAGTTCTCCGTGTTGCTGACACCCTGCACCTTTTTATCGCGGGTGGCTACAAACTGGCGCAGGTAGCGTCCAATGCGTACATCGGCATAAGTAGCGCCTTTTGATCTTGCAGCATTCAGGGCAACATCGGCAAGCTCTTTTTTAAGAGCAGCATCAACGCCCTGCAGGGCTTCTGCCGGGTCGATCGAACGCCCGAAAGCCGGCATTTGCGGGACAATCAATGAGCCAAGGCCCATCATGCCCGTGTAACGAATAAAGTCTTTTCTTTTCAAAGTATGGCCCTCCTGTTTTTTAATGTATGATAAAAGATATGTGGTTTAAAAAATTTATTATGGATGTTCATGCTCTTTTGCCCTCCCACCACAAATAAGTGCAGGCTGCAAGAAAAGCGATATAAAAAATAAATACCGGTACCCGCTTCTTTTGCTGCTGCTCTTCATTTTGCTTTCCTGTAGCTGATTTATACTGCGCTGCATGTATCGTGTTCCTGCTGATCAGTTCACTGGCTTTGGCAGAAGACCAATCGCCTTTTTCAAAAACATACATGCTGACAGTGTCTGAATTGGATAAGGTTTGCCAGCCTGCATGCACAGGCCACCAGGTGGCCATCCATGTATCGGGAAGATAAGGCGTTTGCGTGGTATAAAGTTCACCGGCATCCGTCTTTATGATGGGTGGCTGATCACTGGCTGTTTCCAGTACAATGCCTGTTGGCATATCCACCGTGGGAAAAGCAACAGACTGCTGCCATCTGCTTTTGGGCCTTGCCTGCCGGGCAGCTTTATTGATCAGCAATGACCAGAATGCTGAATAATTTTCCTCATTGCCTGATAAGATCCAACTGTAGGTGTAAGCAGCCGTATTCAATATGGTCCTGCCCTCGCCGGAAAGCCGGGAAGATACGATCACCGATGCCTGCTCATCTGTTACCAATGGCTGCGCATACGGATCATGCGAAATGGAAAACCATTGTTCAGCCGGTAATGGTTTTGTCTTAGCACCCGGGCCGGACAAAACAAGAGAACGTGCCGAAGCATGCTGCACGGCTTGTTTTTTTATGGCAAATGACCGGGAGAAACCACTGAGTGAAGCAGCACTGTCTGTTTGCAGTATCAGGCCCATGCCTTTATTGAGCTGTGTTCTTACAGCCGCAGCTTCATTGCTTCCCAAAGCAGCCAGGGCCAGATCATCAGCGATCAGCACATCAAAATTTTCCAGAAGGGAAGAACTGATGTGTTGCAAACCAACGGCAGGCAGGTTCAGGAATTGCTGTTCATATTTTCCCTGGCTTACCGTATTGCGGATGGCTGCAGGGTAATTGTTTTGATAGAGCCAGGATGCCAGGAATTTGTTTTCAAAACCAGGAGAAGAAGAAAGAAATAATATGCGTGTGCGGGAGCCGGGCAATATATCGACCGGAACTTTTTCTTCTGCCACCAGTTTATTTCCCTTGAATGCCTGCAATTCATACACCGTTGCGCCGGTATGCGCCGGCAGGCAATGCAATTGAAAATGCTTGCTGGTATCTTCCTGAATAATGGTTGAATCCATTGCGATGCCAAGTCCCGTCAATACGATCTTTATGGAATCATTACCGGTATTATGATAAGTGCCGTAGATATCCAGTTTATCGCCCTGCCGGATTACATGCGGCCATCCTGCTTTAACAAAACCTGTGGGCTGCGAAGGCGCCTGATAGGATGTGCTGATCTGCCTGGCGGCTATTCTTTCCCATTCATGGTCATTTATTCCATTGCCCAGTATATGCAGGGCGCTGATGTCCGGATGTTCTGAAAGGAATACAGAAAGATCTGGTATGAAACTGACAGCGGCCGAAGCCAGTGAAGGATCAGTCGTGATCTTTTTTGAATTTTTATAAGCCGGTGGAATTTCTTTTGATGAACCGGTGGTTAACAGTACGATCTCGTTGAATGATGATTGCGGTGCGGACACTGTATATGTAATGGGAATGATCATGCAGGCCAATGCCACTACTGCCAGCGCGCTTGCAGCCAGCCGCCATGCAAGATGAGCACGCGAAGGCCGTTTTATTTCTTTCCATACAAGAAAGAAAAGCAGCAGCAATGAGACAATGATGATGATATATTCCTGCTTCATCTGTTTTATTCCGACAGGTTTTTAAAATAATATTGCGCCAGTCCGCCGGCCCGTTCATTCTTTTTTTGTGGCAAGCTAGTCGTAGTTGCCAGTATCTTTTGCAGGGCGGTCTGCACTTTCACTATATCCTGCCTGGCAGCAGTAGCCGGTGCCTGACCGATTGTCCGCACTGCGCTTAATGCCGGCAGGAATTCGCCGGGCTGCTGTATCGCTTTTTCACTGATCGCTTTTTCTGCTGCAGATAACAGAAGCTGATCTTCTATCGCCAGTTGCTTTCTTTGTTTTAGTTGTTCCAGAACGGCTACTGCTTTGCGCAGGTTTGCCTGCAATTCATCCCCGGTCTGATTCTTTGACGGCTCATTGGAAGGGATTATTTTTTCCAGGTTGCCGGTCAATCTTTTTTCTGGTTTCAATGGCGGCATTTTAATGGAGGTCTTTCCTACATAAGCCCTTGATTTCTGTTGCAGGTCTTTCAGCAGGCGAAGGGCCTTGTATTCATAAGGCAATGCTTCTGCAGGAAAGAATGTGCGAAGCTTGAGCTCGCTATTCCACATTTCCGTCAGTATCGCTTTCAGTTGTGCTTTTTGTTCCGGCTCAAAAAAGGTGGCATCTTCTGCATTATCGTGTTTGTGTGTGTATTGATCAATGATAGACTGAACATCACCATATTCAAATTCCTCGTCATCATGATCATGACCATCATCATGACTGTGACCGCCACCACCGCTTTCTGATTCTTCTCCGAGGAATTTGCCATATCTCAACCGCAATAGTTTCTGATCTATTCCCAACTGATTGCTGCGGCTGTTGAAACTGTCCTTACTCATGCCGGACTGTTCTTTCAGCAGCTTCTCCGTGTCCATAATGATCTGGCGCTGACTTCTGAAATATTCAGGGAACTGATCAACGCCCGATTCCATACCGGACATGCTCAGCAGTTCGCTGGTATCAGGCAGGGAAATAAAATACATATCGGAACGGCTTTCCTGTCCGTGGTTGTCGATGGCTTTTATATAGAAATACAATTCATCACCACCCTGCAAGCCCATGGAAGCAAGATCGAGCAGGCGGGTAAGCAGCATCTCTTTTTGTTCATTGAAGCGAACGGGAAAATAAAGTTGCTGCTCCTTAAAGCTGACACTCTCCCCTTTACCGCTTGCTTTGGTAGCAATAATGCTGGCATCTTTTATCCCATAATCATCAGCAATGCGGGCCTGGAGATTGGTAACGGCTTTACGGCCGGGCTCGATAGTAGTGTATTGCTGTGGAGTAATGATATTAATCGTTGCCGGCTGGTCATGTATCACTTCCAGTGTGTACAAAGAAGAAGCGTTTCCTTCCAGCTCCACCTGGTAAAAACCGGGTTCTTTGATAGTTCTTCGCAAGGTCCATACCGTGCTGTCGGCGGAAACAGGTTTCAGCGAGACGCGCTCCCGGTTATTAAAGACCAGTTGAAGGGCAGCAATTTTCCTGTTGGCTTTTATTTCCCATGCTACCACACTTCCTTCTTCTATTTTTAAAGTGAATTGCTGCTGCTGTCTTTTCCCTCTTCTTGTATAAGCAGGTGGTGTAACCTGTACATTGAACTGACTGATGCCTGCAAGAATGGTCTCTTTTACAGGTGCTTCAATCGTATTGCCAGTTACCTGTGTATTGTTTGTGTGCTGAAACAACGGTTTTAAAAGAATTATCAATAAGCAGAAAGCTATTGCAGCACCCAGGAAGATAAAAGCTTTTTTCAAGGGGCGGTGCATGGCTGCCGGCGCAGGAATGGCTTGAATGGAACGTTCCAGTTTTTGTTGTTGTAACCGTTGAAGCAAAGGCAGTGATTCAGCAGGAAGCAATAATAACTGACTGCTTTCTTCCAATTGCGGGTAGGTATGATTAAGGAAACTGGAAATATCCAGCGGAGAAATTTTTCGGAAAGGCTTTATCTGGTATATGAATATGGCCAGCACAATAAACAAGGGTGCTATTATCCACCATGGCCAATTGAATGCAAAATGCCCTGCGGTAACGATAACAAGGGATGCAGCCAGTGCATACAGCAAGGAGGCCAGTAAATAATTGCGCAACCAGTTTTGCCTGAGCGAATGGATGATATGTAAACCTTTTTGCTCAGGCATTTTTTGGTTGGGTTTGATGATGAGCTAAAAGGCGTTCAGCAATAAAAACAATAACGATAGCGATCCAAAGAGCTAATGAGAGGTCTTTTTTATTTTCAAAAAATGATAACCCTGTATGACGGGGAACTTCTTCACTGGTTTTGCGGGGCAAAGCCTGCAAGAGATCTATCTGCCGGGTATCCGTTTTTTCTTTTGAAGCATCGGACAATACAAAAGGCAGCAAGGCTCTTACAAAATCTTCCTGCCACACCAGGTCTGTCCATTGCGGATTAAAACGGCTCTTGAAATGAATGATCTTTTTCCCGTTCCTGGTTTCTGTTGTAAGCAAGGGGCGTCCGTCAGAAAGCGTCCAGATAGAATTACCGGATGATGGGCCTGAAGTATATTTATAAAATGCCCTGTCTTTATTGTCATCAAGGGTGTACAGGCCATTATTGAAAGGAGCGAAGATGGATATGCCCGTTCCAGGGTCATATTGGAAAAGCGTTCCTGATGGAGTAAGTGAAGACAATATATTTTCACCGGGTTCTTCTTCCTGCAGCCAGAAGACCAGTTGCTGCAGTTCGTTGGTGGGTTGTGAACTGATGATAATGTCCCTGCCGGTATATTGACCGATAGCTTTGATCGCGGCTTTTATATAATGCGCATCGGTACTGTTTTTCCCCGGGTAAATGGTAATTCTTATGGAACTGGTGTCTGATCCAAGACCGTGACTCGTATCAACGCTTATCGGGAAACTGTTCCAATGAAGATTCAGTTGCGTTACTGGTCTTTCTTCATAATAATCCCTTAGCTGGTTGCTGGCAAACAAGTATACCGGGAAGTCTTTGGGTAAGCCTGCATCCAGTTGTTTTATCAATGACCAGGGAGATTCAGTATTTGATGTGTGTAAAGAAGTTGTATCCTGCAAACTCATCCTGTCAAATCCTGCTGAGAGCTTACGCAATTCAAATCCTTTTTTCAGCAATGAATCAATTAAAGCCTGATGTTGCTGGTATGCACTGGATAAATGATCACCGGCCACAAGCACCCAGCCTGCTGATCTATTCTTTTTTCTGGATTCCCAAAATGGATTCGCTAATAAAAATGCAAGCAATAAAAGCAATAAGCAACGAAGAAGGAAAAGCGGCCAGTTGGTGATACGCCGGCTGCGTGCGGATTGCTTCGAACTTTCAGCCAGTAATGCAATGCTTCCTACTTTAATTGTTTTCCCTTTGCGGACATTCCAAAGATGTATCAGCACCGGTATGATCACCGCTGCCAGAGCCAAAAGCGCTATGGGATTTACGAATTGAAGCAAGCTTACTAATCATTTTGAGTAAAGGAATGCTTAATATCCTTTACTTCTTTTATATAAAAAATCTCTTAAAGCCTCATCCACCGGCTGGTCCATGACCAGGAGCCGGTAATAAATATTTCTTGTCAACAGATCATGCTTGATCGTAGCCAGGTGCTCATCCAGGTGGCTGGTGTATACCTGCTTTGCTTTGGCGGCATCCACCTGTATGGTAGCTCCTGTTTCCAGGTCTTCCAGCGTGGTGTAACCTGCATAATCCAGTTCCATTTCATTGCGGCCCATAATGTGTAAAACGATTATCTCATGGCGCAATGCGTTCAGCAGGTCAAGCAGTTTATACATCTCATTTTTCTCCTGGTACATATCTGTGATGAATACCAGAAGTTCTCTTCTGCTGCCGCCTGAATAAATATCTTTATAATAAACAGGATGAGTGAATTTGCCTTTTGGCCCGGCTTGTTCCAGTTGATAGAACAGGCGATTTAAATTTTGAAATCCCTGCCTGGCTGCAAGCGAAAAGATGCCATCTTCCCTTAAGGTATACAAACCCACTGCATCGCCCTGCATGTTGGCGAGATAAGCCAGGCTGGCAGCGAGATAGCGGGCATATTCCATTTTTGTGTAATTGCCATCGCGATGGTCCATGGAGGCACTGGTATCTATCAGCAGGCGCAGGCTGATATTCGTTTCCGTTTCAGACTCACGGATATAATAGCGATCTGAACGGGCAAACATTTTCCAATCCAACCAGCGCAGATCATCACCCGGCATATACGTACGGTACTGGCTGAACTCCATACCTGTTCCTTTCACAGCGCTTTTATTAGCACCGCTCATAAAGCCGTCAATGGTTGTTTTAGCAGCCAGCGACAGGTCTTTTATGGACATCAGTATGCGTGGATCCAGTAAAGATGGCATTTCGTCTATTAAGTAAAAAGTCAAAAATCAAAATTCAAAAAACGGTACCTCTTTGAATTTTGATTTTTAAATTTTGAATTTACAGCGCTCTCGGCCTTTCAATCGCTTTGATCAGTTCATCAGTAACTTTATCAGAACTTATACCTTCCGCCTCTGCTTTAAAGTTCATCAATATGCGATGACGTAACACAGGATAAGCCATGGAATGAATATCTTCTGTGGTCACTGCATAGCGGCCATACAACAGCGCCCGGGCTTTGGCTGTTAATATCAAAGCCTGTCCTGCCCTTGGGCCGGCGCCCCAGCGTACCCATTCTTTTACAAAAGGAAGGGTAGTGGTATCAGGGCGTGTGGCCCTTACCAGCTTGCCCGCATAAGCAGTAAGGTCATCATTGATAGATACTTCCCTTACGAGCGATTGCAATTGCCTGATCTCATCACCATTCACCACAGGCAGTACTTTATTTTTCCGTGTGCCCGTAGTGTTGGCCAGTATCTCTATCTCTTCCTGTTCGGAAGGATAGCCAATTTTTACATACAACAGGAAACGGTCCAATTGCGCTTCAGGAAGTGGGTAGGTACCCGCCTGCTCAATAGGGTTCTGCGTGGCAAGAATAAAGAAAGGCCTGTCGAGCAGGTAAGTTTTACCTGCATAGGTTACTTCAAACTCTTGCATGGCTTCCAGCAGGGCAGATTGGGTTTTAGGTGGAGTACGGTTTATTTCATCAGCCAGTAATATATTGGCAAATATGGGCCCCCTGGTAAAAGTAAAAATCCTTTTGCCGGTAACGGGATCATCTTCCAGTATCTCCGTGCCGATAATATCGGTAGGCATAAGATCGGGAGTGAATTGTATCCGGCGGAAAGGAAGATGCAGGGCCTGGGCCATGGTACGCACCATCAGGGTCTTGGCCAAACCGGGTACGCCTTCAAGCAGGCAATGACCGCCGGCCAGCAGGGCTACCAGTATTTCTTCAAGCACAATGTCCTGTCCTACGATCACTTTTTGTATCTCTTGCTTAAGCGATGATACTTTCTGTAATAGTTGGTCAACTTTTGTTTCTGTCAGTTCCAAAGCAGTATTTTTTATGGAGAATAATGTGATCACTGGAAGCAATCCATACAGCCGTCCCCGGGTTTGAACCCTATCCTGGAGGGGATAAAAGTTCGAATATTTTGACGTCATTCCCTTTATTTTCTTTTGCCTGTGGGCAAAAAACAGGAATTTTAAGGACGGAGAGCTTATATAATTCAAAATTAAAAAGTAAAAAAGCAAAAAGGCGTCCAACAAGAGGTATCTTGTTTTTTACTTTTTAATTTTGACTTTTGAATTTCCTGACAAAAGTATCTATGATCAAGGGCAACCGGTTTACATTTTCACGATTAAGGTATTATTCGGGCGACTGGGATACGGATCAGCGTATGCCAACAAATCTATTGAACTCACTGGTAGAGTATACTACCGTTCCTGTAAATCCGCAGGAGCGCATTGTGGAACTGGACAGTGAGGAGCTTTTTTTGTCCCCTTTTTGTTACCTGAGCGGTCACAAGCTGGTGCAGTTCAGTACCCGGGAAAATGCCTATTTCAAAAAATATGTGCAGAACGGAGGATTTGTATTTGTAGATGACTGCAACCATGATATCGATGGCCTTTTTGCCAAATCCTTTGAAGCCCAGATGGCCGCCAGTTTCGGGCCGCAGGCTTTAAAAAAGATCCCCAACAATCACGAGATCTACCGCTCCTTTTTTCATTTTGAAAAAGGGCCTCCTCCCACTTCCTTTGAATTGAATGGCTGGGGCGATGACCTGATACATGATTATCTAAAAGCCATTGAAATAAACGGCCGCATCGCTGTGCTCTACAGCAATAAAGATTATGGCTGCGAATGGGATTACGATTTCCGCAACAAGCGTTTTATGGCAGAAGATAATACGAAGTTTGGAATGAATATTATTATGTATGCGATGCACGCGTGAGCGCGATCAACCAAGTTCTTCCGGCGTTGCCATATCTGCAGGTAAATGCGGCGCTTTTGCGCTGCGCTTTCCTCTTTTATCCCTTGCCGTGCGGGAATAAACAGAGATGTTGCGATCGAAAAGAAACCGAAATAATAATCCTACATAAGAAGTGTGGTAGCCGAGACTGGTGTAATAACTGCCGGCGATCTGTTTTACTTTGGGCAAACGGTTCCAGGGAACAGAAGGGAAATCATGATGCTCATTATGATAGCCTACGTTAAGATTGGTCACGTTCAATGGGCCGTAATAACTTTTTGTTTCCTGGCCGCCATGCGTAAGGAAATGTTCCTGTATCCATCTTGCACCCAGGGGATGCAGACCAACAGACAGGAAAAAGCTGACCAGTAAATAAATGGCGGCTTTCCATCCAAGGAAATAAATAATAGCGGCCATAAAAGCGACCTGCACCAACCAGTTTACGAGGGTCCATCCATCAAATAATTTTATCTCTTTCAAACGAAGAGGACGGAGCATCTGGAAGATGGGATAGAACAATAACCAAATGGCTTTACCTACCGGTGCATTATTAATGAGCTTGGCTTCCCAGCGGAAAGGCATGTCTGCATCCAGCGCTTCCACACCCTGGTAAGCATGGTGCTTCATATGATATTTTGCGAAAGAAACAGAGCTGGGAAATACATGGGGAAGATTGGACAGTATACCGGCAAGTATATTGGCTGTTTTATTTTTGAAAATCAGGTTATGTGAAGCTTCATGTATGCAAACGAACAGTGTATGGCAAAGAAATGCGCCGGCAAAAAAAGCGAGTACAACGGTCCAGATCCAGGAAAGATCGAACCCTAACGGGGAAACGATATAGGCAAGAGCGACCTGTAATCCTACTGCGGCGATGATCACCAGGATAGTATACGGGTTGCGCCCGATCAGTTGCCTGATCTCCGGATGTTTGGTGATGATCTCCTTGGTCCTTGCTTTATGTGGCTCCACTTCATCGGACCAACGGAAGGAAGAGAATTTTTTACGGCTCATGTATATTTTAATACTGGGTCTTAAAGCTGTGAATATAGGGGTTTCTTTGACTTTTTGGTTACCTGAAACGGAAAATCCGGGAAGATATTTTTGGATTGTGGATAAGCAGGGATAATAAAAGGAACAGGCGGGAAATAACCAGTGCCCGGCATTAAAACCGGATTAGAACCCCTCTTAATGCTTTAGCCCCTGGTTGCCTGTAAACCGGTCAGCATAACCGGTTAAAGCCATCTGTCATCAGCTTTGCATTGCCCTAATTCACCGTGTTTTCCCTGTTCACCACAAACCCGTTCTCCTGTATGCTTCCTGAGGCAGTCAGCGTGTTTTTTTCCAGTAAATGACGAGCCCTTACAATATCCCTGTAGGTGATCAATGCTGCTTTGGGATTGCTTTGGGAGAAAATATTGGAAAAGATCGTTGTTTGCTGCACGCCGGTCAGTTGTATCAATGAACTGTTGTCTGCCGTACTGCAACCGGTGATCCTGTTGTGGCTGAAAGAAAGTTGCGGCCCCATGGTGCTTTCATCATTTCCACCTCGGTAAACATTAAGCAGCATGCCTTGCTGCAGGTCGAATTTATTATGGGTGATGTATATTTTTTCTGCATTATAATATCCCTTGTCGTCTTTTTCATTCGCCATCATAATGCCGCTGGTATTGTTGTGGGAAAACAGGTTGTCGCGGATCACGATACTGTCTGCGATAGTAGATTTATTGGCAAGGAAAATGTTTTCACATCCATTGGCCCGGTCAAGATATTCCACACCGGATTCATACATGGCAAAATTATAATGGTTTGAACTGCCACTGGTATCGCTGCAAACAAGGCTGCTGGCTTTTACTCCACTGCCATTAATGAATAAATGTCGAAGCGTCAGGTTACCATTGCCGTTTATCATAAAAGCAGCAGGCATGTTCGCTGTGTTAAATCGTATGGGCTGCGTGCTGCTGCTGTTGAATACCACTTTTTTTGAAATGGTAAAAGGCTTGTCGAGTGTGTATTCTGTGCCTGTAAGAGTGATCGATACAGGTTCTTTTCTTTCCAGTTGCTGATACACTTCTGCAGCGTTCTGGCAATTGACGGTAACAAGCTCTTCCACTGTTGGCATATATAAATGCCTGCCATCCGCCCATCTGACGCCAACCACAAGAGGAGAAAGCGCCTGTATCCTGCGCAACAGCGATATGTCGCTGAAACCCGGTTTGCTGGAAAGACGGTGCCCCAGGCGCTTCATCGCTGCCTTTTGCAGTGAATCGGGAACTGTTGCTCTTTCATTCGTTGTGATCAGGCCGGCCGGTTCGCTTTTCTGGAAATAAAAAGATGCCCTGTTAAAGCCTTTGGGTGCGTTCTGGGAATTCCCTTTACTGACGGCATTGCCAAGAAACGAAAAGCCGCTGATATCATCGGATGTCTTATAGA
>Ga0182746_1000113_pt1 | contig 147972 bp, 120 predicted proteins | sample eDN3rd30CBELigOP_FD_128881 | JGI IMG/M metagenome (GOLD analysis project Ga0182746, IMG submission 128881) | Enriched Organic Plus compost microbial communities from Emeryville, California, USA - eDNA 3rd pass 30_C BE-Lig OP (version 2) (version 2) ...
CCCGTTCAAATGGCTAAAGTATACTTTGCTAAACATATCCTCCATCAACCATAAGAATCTAAAAGATCTTTATCCGCAGAATTTCAAGAAATCAACTGACCTGTAGTTCGTCGGGCGGATACGATACCTCCCTCCCATTTCGAACCTTTTAGACCCCGCAATATACCGTTGTCGGCACCATTATTTGTCGCTGCACCATTGTCATTCAAAAAGAAGATCATGGTATTTTCATATAGTCCTTGTTGCTTCAATCTATCTACAATGCGACCAATGCCTGTGTCCATATCGTCCAACATAGCAAGGTATGTCCTACGTAAGGTATCCGTGACATGTGCATATTTTTGATAGCTTCTGTACGTAGCCTCCATCGGAGTGTGTACGGCATTGTAGGATAGGTATATAAAAAATGGTTCTGATTTATATCGGTCGATATAACCCAACGCTTTATTGGTCAAATCTTCCGTCAGATAGGTAATTTCGCGTTCGGAAACGACTTTTCGATCATCATACAAGACATATTCGTCGTTGACCTTTTGTCGCTCTATACCAAAATAAGAGCGGTGTCCACCTATAAAACCAAAAAAATGATCAAAACCTCGATTTAAAGGGAAATAAGGTTCATAGTCACCTTGATGCCATTTGCCGATGGCAATGGTCTTGTAGCCGTTATATCTCAACTGATCACCAATTGTTTTGACAGAAACATCCATCCCGATGTCTTCCATCTTTACACCTTCCGCGGGGAGCTTTGAGATATTGTGCTCAAATCCAAACCTCTGTTGGTATCTTCCTGTCAATAACCCTGCCCGCGACGGTGCACATACAGATGCTGTAGCATAGGCCGATCGAAACAGGACTCCCTGCTGCGCCAAATGGTCAATATGGGGTGTATGCACGTCAGTACCACCATAGCACCCAAAGTCTTCGTACCCACCATCATCACTCAATATGACAATGATATTTGGCCTGTTCTGACCGATCACAAGTAAGGGAAAAAAGAGTACTGATAGTCCTAGAACTAAGGAGCGAATATACTTTGTCCAACGGTTTTGTATCATAATCACGGGTTTATTTACCAAATGGCACAGCACAAAGTTAACACCGAAGATACAACCTATGAGGGGTACGAATCCGTAAAAATAGGGGCAAAAATTAGTTTTTGCTGTTTTTTTTAGCTTGATAGTCCGTTGGACTAAGGCCAAAATGTTTTTTAAATTCTTTACTGAAATACTTTCTATCCGAAAAACCAACGGCATAGGCGACACTGGCAATATCGCTACTCTGCGTCAGCAATTGGGAAGCTTTTACTAACCGTATTTCTTTAATCAAGTCAGAAACGTTCGAACCGATCAGGCTCTTTACTTTTTTCAAGAGACTGCTTTGGCTCTGGGCCATCATAGCGGCCAGTGACTGCACATTAAAATCAGGAGCTGAAAGATTTTCTAAGATTATATGTTTCAATTTCTCCAGATACAAAGCATCTTCATCGTGAACATCCTCCAACGGAACATCCTGAAAAACATATTTTCTATTCACAGCCTTTAGCTGCTCGATCGTCGCCATGATGTTGTGCAATTGTATTTCCAACATCTCCAAGACAAAAGGTTTCGTAATATAATACAGTGCCCCGTACCGATAGCCTTCCAGCATATCCGAGGATTCACCTCGAGCGGTGAGCATCACAACGGGAATATGAGAAGTATCTTGATTGGCTTTCAACGCCCTTACCAATTCGAATCCATCCATATTCGGCATCGCAATATCTGTAATGATAATGTCGGGTATTTTCTCTATAGCCATTTGTAGCCCTTGTGCACCATCTTCAGCTTGTACAACTTGATATGACTCTTTCAGATGGGCACACAAAAATTCTCTTAGCTCAATATTATCTTCTACGACGAGTATCTTGTATGAAGAGGTAAAGCTCTGTACCTTCCAATCCACCAAAGAAATCTCCTCTTCTTCGGGTACCGGGGTATCGGCTTCAACAGCCTTGGATACCATATCCTCTCCATAAGGCAATCGCACGGTAAACTTTGTCGTATAGCCCGGTTCTACTTCTTCAGATCTGCTAGCCACATCAATAGTTCCATGATGAAGAGAAACGATTTCCTTCACTAAAGCCAAGCCTATCCCCCATCCCTGCCCGCTATCAGCGTCTTTGGATTGATAAAAACTTTCAAATATATCCTCCAACTCCTCGTTATCTATACCGACTCCATTATCCAAAACATCGATAACCCATACTGAATTCTCCTGACCGATCCTCAACTTAACTTTACCTTTCGACCTATCCTTAAATTTAAAAGCATTCGCCAATAGATTAACGACCACTTTCTCCAACTGCACTGCATCTGCATAAAATGATTTTTTGCAATGGTTCTCCAATACAAATTCGACATCCTGCTCCTCTGCTATAGGGAGAAACAATTGGTATATCGTTCGAAAAAAGGTTTCACTGTCCACGGTTACATATTTCAGCTCCAAATTATTTGCATCTATCTTCCGAAAGGTCAATAGTTCATCCATCAACGCCAGTAATCGTTTGATATTCTTAAATACCAACGACAGCTGACCATCGGATGCTGTATCCAGACGTCCACTACGCAGCAACTTGTCTATAGGTGCAGAAATCAAAGTCAAGGGTGTACGGATCTCGTGACTGATTTTGGTAAAGAAATCCAGTTTGGACTGCATCAGCAACTCTTGGTCCCGATGATGCTTCTCTTCATAAAATAGCCTCGTTTTCAGCTGTTTTTTATCCAATGCATATTTCGTAATCAAATATACTATTGCGAAGATAACGGCAAAATACAACAAATAAGCCCATACAGACCTATAATAAGGTGGTGATATACGAATGGTCAGCATCCTTTCTTCTGCACTCCAAATACCATCGTTGTTGGCTGTTTTGATCCTTAACTTATAATTGCCTGGCGGGAGATTGGTAAACGAAACATAGGGATTGGAAGAATATATCCAGTTTTCGTCCGCTCCATCTATGCGGTAAGCAAAACGATTTTTAGCCGCATTGATGAGGTTGTCAGAGCCAAAATAGATCGTAAATGTACTTTGGTCGTATTTCAAATCAATCCGATCCAATCCATTCAGATTTTTGTTGTCCAAAATATCACGCAAATATTTATTGTCCAGCCCCCGTATATCAATTTCTGCTAAAATAACCTTGGGAGATAAACGATTAAATACTTGGGGAGACAAGTCCATATCCACCAATCCTTTGTAAGACCCCACAAGAACGTGGTCATGATAGGCTGCTATGGAATTGGCCAAAAACTGATTTGTAGGCAAACCATCCAACACAGACCGCACGACAGTTTGCTTTGTTCTCGTATCATAGAACACGATACCCAAACTCGTCGTGACGACCAGTTCGCCTGGCCTTCCCGAATGGATCGCCATGACATGGTAAGATACATTTACGCCAAAAAGATAGACATGCTCAAAAGTACCCGAAGACGTATAGTAGCGATACAGACCCTTCTCTTGTGTACCGACCCAAAGATTTTTTTCGGAATCTTCATACAAAGCATTGATATAATTCGATTCCAGAGCCGAATTTGACACCGAAAAGGTCTGTAGATTCTGCCAGTTCTTATCTATCCGATTAAGCCCCAAGGCCGTACCGATCCAGACATCATCTGTGTGAGAGATCAGTATGGATTTTATATAGTTATTGCTCAATTTTTGTGAAGAAGACTCGTTCAACCGTTGCACCGATGAAAAATCCGATGAAATAATATCCACACCTAAATTGCCTGTACCCACCCAGATTCTACCTGCCGAATCTGCATTGATCACGCCTATATAGTTTTGTGACAAGGTAATACCATTCTCCCCTTTCGTATTGTAATACCGAATATCCATTGGATTTTTTCGGTCTATTCGTGCCAATCCGGCATCAAATGTCCCTGCGAGGATATATCTTGGAGTGATATAAATAGACTTGACCGTATGGGATCGTAAGGGCAATTTCTCAAAATCCTTTTTTCCCGCTCTCTTGACGGTCAACCCGTCCCGTTCGGTTCCTACCCACAAAGTACCGTCTTCTTCCAAGGCAACAGCCGAAATAAGATTCCCACTTATGCTACCTTTACGTCCATCTGCCTTATACAGTCTAAAATTGTATAAGTTTTTGTTATAATAATTAAGCCCTCCGAAGTTAGTACCTACCCACATTGTCCCCTGATAATCTGTGTACAACACCCGGACAGAATTATCATTCAAACTGAACGCATCGGAAATATCCGAACTGTGCGATACGAAAGACTGTTTGTCCTTTCGGTAGATATTTATACCGTTCATTGTACCGATCCACACATCATTATGATCATCCAATGCAATATACCGCACAAAATTGCTTGTCAAACCACTGTTGACATTATAATGTTTGACAAGCCGATAATCTGTATCAATCTCGAAGATACCGTTTCGATCACTCGCTATCCAAATTTTCCCTTCTTCGACTTGCTTGATATCGCGTACCGAGCTATTTTCGATGCCTAACCATTCTATTTTCTTTACGGAGCTCATTCCTTTGAAAATATAAGCTCCTTTGTTGGTTCCTATCAAAAAATCTTCCCTGTTTCTGAAAATGGAGTACACCTCACAATCATCCAGTACCAACGCTGATGTGGTTGACGGATTTTGTACATCGGGAATGAGGACGAGCCCTCTATTCGTACCCAGATATGCTTTATTTTCCTCAAAATAGATACTCAAGACGGCAAAATGGATATCTTTCCAATAGCTTGGAGATTCAACCCTCGTAAAACTGTCCGTATCCGGATGATAGATATTCAGCCCATCCTGTGTACCGATCCAGATGGTGTCATCTTTTGGATTTTGAACTAAAGTATAAATATAGTTATTAGTAGATATAGTACTCTTAGCCAATTCATCGCTACGGTAGTTTTTGATGCGATATCCATCGTACCTATTGAGGCCATCTCGCGTACCTATCCATAAAAAACCAGATCGGTCCCGAAGCACACTGAGTACTGTATTATTGGACAGTCCCTCATCAAATGTTAGCTTGTTAAAACTCAAATGTTGCGACACAAGTGGATTGGCCATCAAGACAATGAAGAGAATCACATGGATCAAAATCAGAAAATTCACACCTATTCTGGACATCATTGTTTTTTTAATGCGACTGAACTATCTATGTTAAAGTTATAAAAAAGTAGAAACCAATACTAACAGACGTGTGCTGTTCAAATATATCTTTGATCTTTTTTTTAAAAATTTGGCTTCAAAAGGTACTTATCATAGAAACGGAAAATATGCTCTGCCGCTTCTTCGGCCGTATCCACCACACGATAGAGTTTAAGGTCCTCTTCTGAAATGTAAATATTGCTCAACATAGTATTTTCCACCCATTCCAACAGTCCACTCCAATAATCTGAACCGACCAATACAATAGGGAAACGGGCAATTTTACCTGTTTGTATCAATGTGAGGGCCTCAAAGAGTTCATCCATTGTCCCAAAACCACCAGGCATGACGATATATCCTTGAGAATATTTCATGAACATCACTTTACGGACAAAAAAGTAATTGAATCCCAAAAGTTTATCCCGATCAATATATTTGTTGTGAAACTGTTCAAAAGGTAGTTCGATATTCAATCCTACCGATTTACCGCCCGCATTGTACGCTCCTCGATTGGCAGCTTCCATAATACCGGGGCCACCACCAGATATCACTCCATATCCCTTTTCGGCCAAAAGCCGTGCTATTTCTGTCGTCATTTGATAATACTTATGATCTTCCGGTGTTCGCGCAGATCCAAAAATAGAAACGCAAGGCCCAATCTTCGCCAGCTTCTCAAAACCATCCACAAATTCGGCCATGATCTTGAAAATCTGCCACGAGTCTTTTACCTTGATTTCCTGCCATGTCTTATTGGCAAATGATTTTCTGATTTTATTTTCTCCAGTCATATTCTAGTTAAAGCTATTCTTCCTCCTCGCCTGCCTACCGGACAGGCATTGTCATGTACTAAAAAAATTATAAACTCTGTTCATATTTCAATTTTCTCTGGTGCAGATAGGTAATCTCCGTGCGACGAGAAGATTGAACGTCCAACCTAACCATACCACTATCCTGTAGGTATCCATAGGTGGCAATGCCAAGGTATGTACGATAATCCACTTAAACAAACGAAGGGGAATCGCAGACAAAGTAAGGGAAAAACTCAAAACCAGTGAAAAACAATCTTCTTTTCACATTATTTATCTATCTGAATGTCCCAAAGATTTTTCGGGATTTACCCGGTCTCTGATCAATTGCTTCAATTCCTTTATCTCTGGAAACCGACCTTCTCTTTTTCTATCAAACAACGCAACATTATCTACACGAATCTGATATCGGCCGCTGACTGCACTTGGCACCAACATAACACCGTATATATCTTCCGTAAAGGTCGTCAAGATCTCCTGAGCCATGTATGCGGCACGGAGCAGCCATCCACATTTGGGGCAATACTCTATTTCTATAGCAGGTTTCATCTTTTAAAAATAACAAATTTGAGGATAAGTCCCGAAAATAATGCAAGCCTTTACAATCACTTGCACCAAATTCTTACCTTTGCAGTATGAATTTCTCATCGAAATTATTGCAACACGCCGTAGATGAGTTTGGACGGCTGCCGGGCATTGGCAACAAAACAGCCTTACGCTTGGTGCTCCATCTCTTAAAGCAGCCAGATGCAGATGTACATCGATTTACCGAAGCCTTGAACAATCTGAAAGAACAGATTCGATATTGTCAAGAATGTTTCAATATATCAGACGAACATACCTGTGAAATATGTCGTTCGGTAAAACGAGACAAATCCACCATATGTGTGGTCGAGGATACACGAGATGTCATGGCTATAGAAAACACAAACCAATACCATGGTGTATATCATGTATTGGGTGGCTTGATTTCGCCAATGGACGGTATCGGCCCAGCTGATCTGAAGATTGAAGCCTTGATAGACCGTATCCAAAAAGGTGAAGTCAATGAAGTCATTCTTGCACTTAGCGCCACTATGGAGGGCGACACCACGATATTTTATCTATACCGTAAATTAAAAGATTTTGATATACAGATCAGTACCATAGCAAGAGGCATCGCTTTCGGTGGAGAATTGGAATATGTGGACGAAATCACTTTGGGACGATCCATCATGACACGTGTTCCCTATGAACGCCACGTGGGATAGCTTTTCAATTTTGGAATGATCCCCGTCCAACACTTACCAAAAACGGTAGAAAGCTAACCGAGCCAGACGAGCTCATCACAGGTTACTAAAAGAATACACATATTGCAGATCAATGATCTTTTCACTCAGCGCCCTGATCCTTTTGCGGTTTCCGGCAACCTCATAGACTACTGTTAGTTGGTTTTCACTCTTTCCGATTCCTTTACGTGTAGGTTTGACATTATTTTCTTTCAAAAATTGTTCAAATTCATATATCCTGCCTACAGTATGGTCGACAAAAGTAATGTGAATAGTTCTGACAAAGTACACATCGGCAAGCAGTTCTTCCATTTTCTGGAAGAGAGATAGGATCAGCGCCATTAATCCAGTCATGATCATCCCCAGCTTAAACTCACCAAAACCAATCATCATACCAATAGCGGCCATTGTCCATATCACGGCAGCCGTCGTCAGGCCCTGAACTGAAAATTTGCCCTGATAAATCACTCCTGCCCCGATAAATCCGATACCTGTCACAATATTGGCCGCTATACGATCATCCGAAATGGTTCCCAGTTTGGAAATCAATGTAAATACAGTCGCACCAAAACAGATCAGAATAACGGTTCGGAAACCAGCAGATTTGTTTTTATACTCACGTTCAAGCCCAATTATCGACCCACAAAAGACAGATAATAAAATGGCTTGGATATTTTCGTCCTGTAAAAGATTTTGTATACTGTCCCACATAAATCTTCCTTCTTTGCTTAATATTTCCACTTTAGTTTTTCGAACACTTTAGACCATAGCCATATAGGTCCTAATGCCAAAAGCTTAAAAAAATCCCGTCCGTCGACCCTGTTTTCCTTTTTCGCTAAAATCCACAAGGCAATAAGTGATATTGTAGCAATCAACGTACAGACTAGCACAACTGATGGTCCACCGTCACGCTCAACGTATTCCAGCTGTACGATAAAAAAACTCATTATGGCTATACAAAAAAGAACTATGTAAGACAAGGTTGGTGCCAATTTCAGATACGAATAGATGACTATGGCTATAAAAAAGGATCCCCAGTTCAGGAAAGTATGTGCATTCATCCGAACCAAAAAGTCAAGTTGTGGAAAAGGGATCATCCAAATCAAACCCATTATGCCAAAAAATGCCAATGCCAAAAATAAAGCATATAGGCCCTGGTTTCCTTGTGTGAAAGCTTGGTCTAGTTCATAAAAATACTGTTCTACAGGTCTTTCAAACTCGGGTTTTTGCACAGATTTATTTCCTTTTTTCTTCATGTCACAAAAGTAAGCATTCTACAGACAAATACATGAATATATCGGGAAGGCAACTCGATTAAAAAGTCATCAATGATCTACAAACCGCCGATCAAAGCTCATTTGTGCTGTTCGAGTTACACGAATACGCTTAGAGTCCGGATGTAGCGGATTGATCAAATAATTGTATTCAAAGGGAACGATCGCACTCGGAACCTTCAACACAGCTGCTTCGTGCTGTCGAACAAAGGTGTCACCGATATACTGTGTGATCCTTGCAGGTGGCTTGGCATCCCAGCCAGTAGGCAGATCCTCATTTTGCACTTCCAAAATCAACATATTATCGGGAATATCGATTTCTACATAATACCTGTCATTGGGAAGATCCTCGCTCCAATCCAGATGTACCGACACCTCCAACATAGACAAAGCCCGACTCTCTGCAGTATACACCAGACGTGTATGCAAACTATTCCAACGAAAACCGGAAGACAAAACTGCACCCACGCCTTCCAATGTTGTGTCTAGATAACGTTCTCGTTCTATACGATAGACGCGCATTAGGCCAGTACCCCATATTCCAATCTATCCAGGCATGCTCTGACTTCCTGAATACCTGTAACAGTATCCAATAAGCTTTCGGGCGAATGCCCGCCAAGGGACAGATTGTTTTTTTTGAGCCAGCGTTGAAACTTTTGTTCTTCGCCATTAAACACATCAACACCATAATCGACAAGCTCTCTGATGAGCAATACCAATTCGGTATTGTGACTATCTAGCAGGGAGCGCTCGTTTTTCTTTTTATTGTAGGTCGTCTGGGGCATACCCACAATAGAGAGTATAGACTTGATGGGGATATTGATCTTCTTGCTGAGGTCTTCTATGACCTCAAACGGCAACCCTTCGCGTATGAGCTTCACGCGCTTCAGGACATTATCAGCCCAGGTACTTCCCGATGCGGACACCCACGCTACGGCGGGCTCCCTTAGTATAGGTGCCGAATGAACATGTGTATCTCCATACTCTCCCTTTTGTATGTGAAAAGGCTTGATATTAGATGTTGTCTTTTTCATAATCACAACAATTATACTACTAATATACAACAAATTTACTGTTTTCAAAAGTTTTTTTTATTTTTACTCTACTGACATACAGCTGTCATTTCATCGGTGTATTTTTGGTTTATAAATCATAAAACAAAAAATGCTATGAACACGACAACTGTTATCCTCTCAAAAGAAGAACTACTTAGTCACTGGCTAGGGCACAGAAACCTGACGCGCAGAGTAATTGATGCTTTCCCTGAGAAAGAATTGTTTGATTTTTCAGTAGGCGGAATGCGCCCATTTGCAGACATGGTGAAAGAGCTCCTATCCATTGCTGTGCCGGGGCTGCGTGGTATTGTTGCAAACAGTACATCGGGATACGATCATAACCTGCCCTTGCATACCAAAGCCGAGCTTTTGGCGCAATGGGACCAGGACACACCCGTACTTATTGAACTGTATAACCAGATCCCGGAAGAAAAGTTTCATGAAGAGTTCAACTTATTTGGTGAATATAAATTTCCGATCATCCAAAATATCCAATATTTCATAGATAATGAAATTCATCATCGTGGACAGGGATTTGTTTATTTGAGAGCTTTGGGCATTGAACCTCCTTATTTTTGGGAAAGGTAAAATTTATTGCTTCAAAAGGTTGACACCTTTTGAAGCAACTCTTATTCCTTTTTCAATTTTTCGAGATAAGATTCGACAAGCTCTTTTACCCGATGTTTTAGCGCAAAAGGTTCCAAAATCACAGCCTCATCGGCAAACATCAGAAACCAACGTGCGAACTCTTCTTGCAAGTTATTGGCTTTGAAAAGCATTTCAACCTCATCATCTTTTTCAATCTCTTCCACAAACCCATAATGCCTCCGTTCCCATGCCATATACCTGGCCATCTTCTTAGTCACCCGGATACGAACTATTTGAGCTTCTGGTTTTTCTCGTTTCTTCTCTAAATAGACGTGCAGAGGTTTATGCTTTCCGACAAAAGAGTTTTCAGATAATTCAATCTTATGGATTCTATCCAATCGAAACTGTCTGACTTCATTTCGTAAATGACAAAAGGCCATAAAATACCAAAAATCACTTTCTTGAAAAATACCGATAGGTTCAATGAACCTGGTATTTACTACCTTACTTTCAACCGATTTGTAACTTAGTTTGACCTGTCTCTTTTTGGCAATCCCTTCAAACAAAACCGCCAGCGCAGAAGGAACATTCTTATTCAAAAAATCCTTATGCTTATTAATAAAGACCTTGTTTTCCATATCCGCAAGGTGTTCCTTGTCCGAGTAGCGCAATATCGCCTTCATCTTCAATAAAGCATCACTAAAATGCTGACTGATTTCTTTATCCAGATAATGTTGCATCAATTTTTCGGCAACAGCAAAACTCAACGCTTCATTTTGGGTAAAGAGCATGGGGGATATTTTGTAATCCCGCACCAGCGAATAGCCTGTACCCGCCTCGCCGTAAATCGGGACACCTGCATTTCCCAATGCTTTCACATCACGATAAATAGTCCTAAGGCTCACTTGAAACTTATCAGCCAGATCCTGTGCTTTTATCACAGGCTTGGCCTGCAAATGAAAATAAATAGCCAAAATCCGGTCAAACCGTTTTTCTATGTCCATCGATCTTTCGTTTCGGAATGCAACATAAAGGTAATAAAAAACTATATCTATTCCCCCGACCGACGGTAGATATAATAGAAAACTACAGGCAACACCGTAAAGGACAGCACCAGACAGATCAATAACCCACCGACGATCATGATAGCCAATGGTTTTTGGATTTCAGAACCCATCCCCGTTGACATAGCAGCGGGCAACAGTCCCATCGATCCCATCAAAGCAATCATCACGATAGAGCGAATTCGGCTTTTCACACCGAGCCTAATCGATTGTCGTAAAGTATTCTGTTTGAGAAAGTCTTTCATCACGGCAATCAGGATGATCCCGTTAATCGTATTCACACCAAACAAAATAATCAGCCCTATACCTGCCGAAATACCAAATATAGTACCTGTCACCCACAGCGAAATAAAACCACCTATAAAAGCAAAAGGAATAGTGATAGCCGCGATAAGCGTATCTTTCATATTACCAAAATTACTATAAAGCAAAAGCAGTATAAGCAGCAGCGAAATGGGAATGACGGTCATCAATTGCTTAGAAGCCCGTTCTTTACTCTCAAATTCACCTGCCCACTCCATATAATTTTCCTTTGGAAAATTGACCTTTTTAGCGACCACCTCTTTGGCTTCGGCAATGGTACTTCCCAAATCACGGCCATCTATACTGAATCCCACACCGATATAACGACTATTTCCTTCCCGATAGATAAATGCAGGCCCTGTCTGATAACCAATGGTAGCAATTTCACGCAACGGAATATTTTGACCATCGCCTGTGGGAATCAAAATGTGGCCTATCTTTTCAGGTGTATCACGATACGCACGGTCAAACCGCAACACTACATCAAACTGACGATCACCTTCATAAAATTTTGTTGCGGCCTGCCCACCGATGGTCATGGCAATGACCGCCTGCACATCGCTTGTTTGTACACCATATTTGGCCATCTTCGAATCATGCAGTTGAATACGCAGCTCTGGGAGTCCGATATTCTTGTAGACATTGATATCAGTTATACCCTTTACATTCGAAATAACAGATGACACTTGATTGGCATACCTCTCCAGATCATACAGGTCATCGCCAAATATCTTTATGACCAAAGAGCTCTTTACACCAGCCACGTATTCCTCCACATTGTCCTGAATAGGTTGGCTGAAACCAAAATTGATACCAGGATATTGGTTCAGCTGATGGCGCAGCTCCTGTATGATATCCTCCTTTGATATCTTCCGTTCCCAATCTTTTTCTTCTTTCAATTGCACATTAAACTCAATATTAAAAAAACCGGTCGGATCCGTACCGTCATTTGGCCTACCCGTCTGTGTCAAGATGAAATCTATTTCTTTGCAGCTCTCCAGCATCAGACCTTTCATCTCTTTGGTCAATTTCGTGGATTCTTCCAGATTCACACTATTCGGCAACGTGGCCCGGATATAAACAGCACCTTCATTCAATTGTGGTAAAAATTCAGACCCATAATGTACGAACTTGAACACACACAGCAGTAACATGCCGATAAACACACCAACTGTAATCCGCTTACAAGAGAATGCTTTCTCAAACAAGCTATAAATGGAACGACTGAAAAAACGGGTTATAAAATTTTCTTTTTCTTCCACATTACTTGTAAACAGCAACCGACACATAGCTGGCACATACGTCAGGCTCAGAATCAATGATCCAAGCAAAGCATATCCTAGTGTGAATGCCAAGGGTGTAAACATCTTACCCTCCACCTTCTGAAAGGAAAATATCGGCAATAAAGCAACGATAAGAATTAACAAGGCAAAGAAAATATACGACGCTACACTTCCTGCACTTTTCTTGATAATACCCAGTTTGCTCATCTTAGCAAACCGCTCCGGCCCTACCTTATGGGACAAAGTAGCCATAGCGACAAAGACCGTTTCCACAATAACCAAAGTTCCCTCCAGCAAGAGCCCGAAGTCCAATGCTCCCATAGAGATCAAATTGGCAGGCAACCCTTGGAGTTTGAGCATGATGATGGCAAATAAGAAAGACAAGGGGATAACGGAGGCAACAATGAAAGTAGACTTCCAATGGTACAAAAAGACAAAGACGATCAAGGAGACCAATAAGATACCTTCGACCAGATTCTTAGAAACCGTTTTTACGGTACTATTTACCAGTTTTGTCCGGTCGACCACCGTTTCTATCTCTACATTTTCGGGCAAAGTACGGGTATTGAGCTCCTCTATCTTGGCTTTTAGGCTTTCTATCACGGCTGACGGATTCTCACCACGGAGCATGACCACAATACCTTCGACGAGATCATCCTCTGTATTAAAACCAACCTGTCCTAGTCGTGGCTTATGCGACACCACCACTTCAGCTACATTTTTGACCAATACAGGTGTAGAACCATTTAGTTTAATCGTTATATTTCCGATATCTTCAATATTATCCAATAGTCCGACACCTCTGACCACATAAGCTTGATCGCCCTGTTGGATCACATCTCCTCCGACATTAACATTCGATTTGGATACGGCTTCGTATACATCCAATGGCGTCAAGTCAAAATTTTTGAGTTCCGTTGGATTTATTTTTATTTCATATATCTTTTCTTCCCCTCCAAAACTAATCACATCCGCTACGCCAGGCACCCCCAGCAACTCTCTTTCAATAACCCAATCCTGAATAGCAGTGACTTCTTTTATGGGCAAGTCACTTTTGATGACGTAGCGAAATATCTCTCCTGTAGCTCCCGACGGAGGTTCTATAGCCACATCAGCCCCTTCTGGCAAGCTAACCCCTGTCAATTTATTCGACACATATTGCTGAGCATAGAAGTCATCCACACCGTCCTCAAACTGTATGGTAACAACCGACAGCCCAAACAAAGAGATCGAGCGGATATTAGATTTTCGAGGAATGCTGTTCATCTCTTTGGAAATTGGCAGCGTAACCAACTTTTCCATTTCCTCAGCACTACGACCGGACCATTGCGTAATAATCCGTGCACGGGTATTCGTGACGTCCGGAAATGCTTCTATAGGGGTATGTATCAAGGCGTAAATACCTATAAAAAATAATCCTATGGCTGCAAAAAGTACAAAGGTGGTATTGCGCAATGAAAAAGTAACGATATTTTGAACCAGTTTCTTCATATCCGTTTATTGATTTAACTGTTCATAAATCAACAAGGCATTGGAACCGATGACTTTTTCATCTGCATTCAATTTTTCCTGAATAAAAGCATACTCTTCGTTACCACCGATGACAGTTATTTTTCGACATTCAAGGTTACAGTCATCGGTATACATGACGATGTATTGTTTGTTATTGCTAAATACGATAGCCTTATGCGGAACAGCGTAAGCACTTCCAAGCTTATTTTTCTTGTCGATGATGATATCGGCACTCAATCCCGGCATAAGGTGCAGGTCTTGGTTTTCCAACACCACCCTTGCTTTGAGCACATGCTCTCTATCATCAAAGACATTATATATTTTATCGATTTTGCCTGTATAGAGCCTGTCGGGATAAGCAATTGTTCGCACACTGACACGGTCTCCCACATGCACATAACGGAGGTTACTCGCATAGATATTGACCATGACCCACACCTCTTTCAGATTGGAGATCGAAAATAAAACATCGCTCTCGCCTGTAATACTTTGTCCCATACTGATGGACTTTTGAATGATATAGCCATCCTTCGGAGCCAGTATCTGAAAAGCTCCTCCTCCTATTGCCTTGTACAACTGCAAGGATTGAAGAACACGTTCCAGTTCAAATCTGGCATTTTCCAGCTCATGCACTGTCTCCAGTGCTTCCGGAGCGGAGATCATACCGTCCTTAAGCAAGTCTTGTTTGGTTTGGACCTGCTTTTCGAGCAGAGCAATCCGATTTTGCTGATAAAGTTTTTGTTGGTACAACTCCTGTATCTGCACAGACTTTATTGTCGCCAACACCTGCCCTCTACGTACAGGATCGCCCAGTTCGAAATATACATTTTCCACTACACCGTCTAGCAGACTGCGAAAGGCTACCAGATCGTTTTCATTATACTCGATCTTGCCGGGGAGTGTCAACTGCTCCGTAATCGGTTGCTCCTGTACCGTCAAAATAGTTGTGGATTTTTTCAGTTGCTCGGTTAAACAAAACTTTTCTTCTGGGGTTGAGTCCGGATGTTCCGTAGCACTGTCATTGCAACTTATGATTGCAAGGCATAAACCGGCAAAATAATATAGTATGTGTCTCATGTATTCGATTTAAAAGTCTCTACCTGCGATATATTGCAACTCTTCGTACGTGTTTTTATAGTCTTGAAATAAACTCCAGTACGCTCCCTCCGCTTGACGAAAGGCATCCGCAAAATCAATGAATTCAAGTAACGTTACCTGTTTTTCCTGCAAATGCTTTTTGTATTTTTCCAACAGTGCATGAGGTTGTTCTCTTTGCTGTACATTCCACTTTGCCAAAGAGATTTCATACGCTCGTAATTGAGTTTGCAGACGTATGATCTCATGTCCCAATTCCGTCTGCATATAGGTACGATGACTTCTCTCCTGTTCCAGTCCATATTGAGCAGCTTTGATATTTCCTTTATTAGTGTTGAATACAGGCAAATCGAAACTGACACCAACACCGATAAAATCACGCATGATATTGCCCCCTCGGTCATAATTCAACTGAAAGGTAAGGTCAGGCACACGATGTGCCCTTTCCAACTCAACCTGTTTTTCGAGCAGATCCAATGTATTGGTCTGACGCTTCAAACCGATATGCTGTGCCAGCAATGTGTCGATGAGGGGTACAGAAATCCTTGTGCTCAAGTCGATCACCATGTCTGCAAATTGTAACTTATCTAATGTCAAATCCGGTAATTGTGTTAATACCTTAAGGCGATGTAGATTTTCTACCATTTCGGACTCCAACTCTACTTTTTCTTTTTGAAGACCGATCAGCTCACTTTGGATACGGTAGTAGTCAGTCATGGAAACATGTTGCTTTTCCGATTGACGTTTATACTGTTCATGCAACTGTTCAAACAAGTGGATAATATCGCTCAATTGTGTATCCTCTTGCTTTATTCTTTCTAAATGGTTGAAAGTCTGCCGCAGTTGTTTTTTCAATTCACGCAAAAGTTCCTCATAATCCAATAAGGCATTATTCCGTTCTAAACTTTGAATGACTATGCGCTTTTTACGCTTTCCGGCAGTCTCCACTAACTGTTCTAGTTCAACAGCAATTTGTTGCGCCTCTCCATATCGACCAAAGAGATAAGGAAGGGTTTCGGACGATGGATTCTTCCATATATTGATTTCGGATATATTCAATGTAGGATTGCTCCACAGTTTTTCCTGGACAATCTTCGCTTCCTCTTTTGCAATATTGTACTTACTGGCAATCAGTAAGGCATTGTTTTGCACAAAATGGGATTCAAGGTCCGAAAGCGTATATATCTGGGCCTGCACCACGCCCAATAGCCCAAATAGAATCATTATCACATAGCCTATGTACACCATATATATCTTTTGCAGCAAAGCTAATAAGGTTGTATTAAGACTACTTTTAAGAAAGGTTAGAATAGGATTAGAATGTCAATTGGACTTGAGTTCCCGACGAATTTGAAAAGATATCCATATCGACGTGGTGGAGATTAAAGATAATATGTGCCATAGAAAGGCCTATGCCTTTGCCTTGGTAACGCTGCGCATTTTGTCCTCGGAAAAAATTCTCTTTGACATGTTTCAAGTCGCTTTCATCAATGCCGATACCCTGATCTATAATGACAACCTGCAGGTGCTGATCCTGCATGAATAGGTTGATATGAATGGGGCTATTGTCAGAGTATTTAATCGCATTCTCGATCAGATTATTAAAAGCCAGTTCGAGCAGCTTGTCATTGCCCTCGAGTCGTAAACATTCCGTATCATCAACTTGTATGTCTACTTCAATCTTGGCTTGATGGTACAAAACAGCATTTTCAATAGCTTTCCAAATAATTTCATCGATTCTAATGGCCACGAATTCAAAATTGGTCTTCGCTCCAGACAATAGCATCATCTGATCGAGCGTCTCTTGAAGATCGTGTGTATATTGTTTGAGTTGAACCATGACATTTTCATATTCTTCCCCAGTACGTTTTCTTTGGTCGGTCACCTCAAGCGTGCCCAATAGAGCCGTGATAGGTGTACGCAATTCATGGGAAACATAATCGATAAAATTCTTCTGCACGTGAAAAGTCTGTGCAATACGATCGACAAAGTGATTATAGGTCAATACAAGGTCCTCCACTTCGGCATAGGATCTTTGCAGGGAAATAGGTTCATTGAAATTTTTGGCATCCCTATCCTTTATTTGTTCGATGATATGGATAATGGGTGCATAAGCAATATGACCCAGATACCGAGAAAAAAAGTAAATAAAGATCAGCCCCAACAAAGAAACAGCCATAAGTATATGGAGTAAGGAGCGCATTTGCGTATTGAACTCATCTTTCGGTTCACGCGTGATGACGACAAAGTCTCCTTGATTGTCACGGTAGAATATACCGTTGTAAAAAAAATCACCAGTATCAAAAAAACCTGTCTTTTCGGTTCGAATCCTTTCCACAAAATCTGTGGTAATATCATCATCGGACGTCATCTCTCCGCCAAATTTTTTATCCGACATATCGTAGACAATGATATTCCTTCGAGAGATCGCTTTGAGCAGCTGGCTTTTGATATTTTCGTGCTCCAATAGCGAAAGCTCATCTTTCTCCAGATAATAGATAGCCGCCAATAAGGACTTGCTCTCCAGAGACTGCTGCTCTTTTTTCTCCATCTGGGTATAATAAGAAATATAGATCACAGACGAAATAATCAAGGTGCTTACACCGAAGATTACGACCGAATATAAGGAAAGGCGATGTTTTAGTTTCATACTATTCCTACGTTTTGAATATATAGCCGACCCCTTTCACCGTATAAATGTACTTATTGACTGCACTTTCGATTTTATTGCGAAGATAAGATATATAGACATCCACCACATTGGTATGGTTATCAAAAGTAATACCCCATACCGCATTGAGAATCTGCGTCCTTGTCACTGTCTTGTTCACGTTTTCGATCAAATACACCAACAATTTAAACTCTTTTGGGGATAAATCTATCTCTTGGCCAGCAACCAACACTTTATACTGATTCAGGTCCACTGTCAAATCTTCATAGGTGAAAACGCTTGTTGGAATCTCCTCCTGTTGATATTGTTGACGTCGGGTCAATGCCCTTATTCTAGACAGCAGTTCATCAAAATGAAAGGGCTTGGTAATATAATCATCAGCACCATAATCGAGAGCGGAAGTCTTATCCTGTACAGTGCTCAATGCACTCAACATCAGTATAGGAACAAATATTTTTTTATAGCGGAGTGTCTGTACCAATTGCACACCATCCATTCCAGGAAGCATGATATCACAGATAATCAGATCCCATTGTATATTGCCATAATGTGATAAAACATCCTCTGCGTTTTTGCATAGTGTAACCAATATACCATTCTCTTCCAATCCCTTGATTAGAAAATCACTGATACGCTTGTCATCTTCCACTACAAGAATCTGCATAAATTCAAAAATAGGGATTAATATTGAAGTAGTGGTTTATCCCAACTTAATTCTAATCTGCTTTTAATATAAATAGATATTATAAAAGGACTTACCTCACATAAAAAAGCCCCAAAACTTTCGTTTTGGGGCTTTCCATGGTGCTTAAACCACTGGACTATTACTTCGCGTATGAAACCGAACGAGTCTCCCGAATGACAGTTACTTTGATCTGTCCCGGATAGGTCATCTCAGTCTGGATACGATTTGATATATCAGCCGCTAAAATCTCTGCCTGCGCATCCGATACCTTCTCACTCTCTACGACTACACGTAGCTCACGTCCCGCTTGTATCGCAAACGTTTTCTCGACACCGGGATAAGACAAAGCCAGGTCTTCCAACTCTTTCAGACGTTTGATATAGCTTTCAACAACCTCCCGACGTGCGCCCGGACGTGCGCCCGAGATGGCATCACAAGCCTGTACTACCGGAGAGATCATTGATGTCATTTCGATCTCATCGTGGTGGGCACCGATGGCATTGCAGACCTCCGGATGCTCTTTATACTTTTCAGCCAACTGCATACCCAGGATGGCATGTGGAAGTTCAGGGTTATCATCAGGCACTTTACCGATATCATGCAGTAATCCAGCCCGTTTAGCGAGTTTGACATTGAGTCCCAACTCAGCCGCCATTGTCGCTGCAAAATTGGCTACCTCGCGAGAGTGCTGCAATAAATTTTGTCCATAGGAGGAACGATACCGCATACGCCCTACCATTCTGATCAGTTCGGGATGTAGTCCGTGGATACCCAAGTCAATAACTGTACGCTCTCCGATTTCGACGATTTCGTCCTCGATCTGCGTACGCGTCTTGGCTACGACCTCCTCGATACGAGCTGGGTGTATACGTCCATCCGTCACCAAACGGTGCAGGGACAGACGTGCAATCTCCCGACGTACAGGATCAAATCCCGACAGGATAATCGCCTCCGGTGTATCGTCTACAATGATTTCCACGCCGGTAGCGGCTTCCAAAGCACGGATATTACGTCCTTCACGACCGATGATACGTCCCTTAATCTCATCGTTCTCAATATTGAAAATAGAAACTGTATTCTCAATGGCCGATTCGGTTGCTGTCCGTTGTATAGTCTGGATGACGACTTTTTTTGCTTCTTTCGAAGCTGTCAATTTTGCTTCATCCACAATGTCTTTGATCTGCATGACAGCCTGTGAACGTGCCTCCTCTTTCAACGAAGCAACCAATTGTTCTTTTGCTTCGTCTGCTGTCAATCCGGCGATGGTCTCCAATTGCTTGATATGCTGGTTCTTCAACTGCTCGACCTCCTCACGTTTCTTTTCGTTGAACTCAACCATTTGGTCCAGCTTCTTGTTTTTGTTATCCAACTCCTGCTTTTCACGGTTGAGGTTCTCCAGTTTTTGATTCAAGGATTGCTCCTTTTGCTTGATACTGTTCTCTTTCTGGACAATGATACTGTTGCGTTGGTTTACTTCTTTTTCATGCTCAGACTTCAGTTGCAGAAACTTCTCTTTCGCTTCCAACTGACGTTGTTTTTTGATATGTTCTGCTTGGCTTTCTGCATCCTTGATGATCTGGTTTGCTTTTTCACTAGCCTCCTTCTCTTGTTTTTTGAGCAATATTTGCAACAAAAAACGGCCAATCACAATGCCTATAAGAAGGGATATTATAATTGAAAGTGTTATCGATATACTCATATTTATTATTACTAATTTATTATTTACATTATATTCTACGGTAAAAAAAAACCGCAACTAAATTTCAGGTACCATGTATTATTAAACTTCCATTCACATGATTTGAGCTTGTGACCATGACCCAGATGGCTTTCGCAAAATGGCCTTCGTCTTGTTAATGCTCGTGATATTGAAGCGTTAAGTTTAAAATAGTGACAACCCGAATTTAATTGCGGTAAATTCGTCGTTATGCAGCTCTATAAAGAACGATTTATTTGTTAAAGAAATCCGTAAGAAGACTATCCAATTCATGAACCGACTGTTGCAGGCCAATGTCACTGTTCTGAACATTCTTCTCTGCCTTGATCATGCCTGTAGCATACTGCAACACACACATAGACAGCAAATCCTGCTTATCACGAACTGCATAATTCTCTTGCAATTCCTTCATTCTCTCATTTATCAATTTCGCTGCATGGCGTATAACCTCTTCTTCCTCTGCCTCTATCCGCAATGGATATACTCGATCAGCGATATTTATTTTTATGGAAATCTCTCCCATTTTTTCGAGCTTAATAACGTTATAAACCTATTCTCCCTTCAAAAACCATCCCTACTACTTCAACAAGTTTATACATCTATCTATTTCTCGCACAAAATCGTTAATTTTTTGTTTTGTGTCAAGTACTTTTTCATTTATGGCTTCCTTATCCACCTCGCCTTCCTCCAAGGACTTTGCGACCGCTACTGCTTTCAACTTTTCCTCAAGCTGGGTAATTTTGTCCTTACTAGTCTGAAAAGCCACCTGCATCGACTGCAACTCTAATCTCAACAGGTCATTTTCTTCTTGTAAAGTCTCGCACAATTGAATCAAGTTCCTCGTTTTCCCAACGATAACATCCATTTGTGCCGATAGTGATGCCATACTCTCTTCGCAATTAAATTATATCAATGAGCCTTTAACGCACTATTGCGCCCGTCTCTTTCTCAAAGTTAACAATTAATTTTTGAATAATGCTATCAATTTGTTTATCATTCAGCGTTTTTTCTTCATCTTGAATCGTAAAACTCAGTGCATAAGACTTTTTGCCTTTAGGAAGTTTATCGCCTTTGTAGACATCAAAGATATTGACCTCTTTCAATAGTTTACGCTCTGTTTTCGTAGCAACAGTCTTCAATTGCTCAAACGTAACAGCTTCGTCCACCAATAGAGCCAAATCCCGACGCACCGCCGGATATTTAGATACCTCCCTGTATTTTATAGAATTTTTACGAATAGCTTTCAGTACCAAATCCCAATCAAAATCGGCAAAATAAACCTGTCCATCCACATCTGCTTTGCCCATCGCTTCGGACGAAACAGCCCCCAAGGATACCAACACCTTCTGCCCTTTCAAATAATCCAATCCATAGGCCAGATCCTTATTGCCTGTCTCTTCGATCTGCAGATTGTCTATTTTCAGACGCTTCACGATAGCGTCGACAGCTGCCTTCAATGTATAAAAACTGACAGCTTTGGCATCATGGTTCCATTGTTCAGCCAATTGCTTCCCCACTATACCCAACGCCAACCGTTGTTTTTCTTCGTAGCCTTCTTCTTTAAGATGATAGGTCTTACCGTATTCAAATACTTTCAAGTCTGTAGCCTTACGCTTTTGATTGTATTCTACCGCGGTCAACACCGAATACAACAGGTTTTGTCGCATGATTTCCAAATCTGAGCTCAACGGATTCAATAATCGTACAGCCGTAGCCTCGTCATCTGTATAGGACAGTTTGGTCAAAGAGTTGGACAATATCTCACGGTAACCATTAGCTATCAGCAGATCGGCAATTTGGTTCAGCACCACTTCCTTGTCCGGTTTTTCCTGCGTATTGAGCGAAGCCAATATCTGTGACTTCAACTCAATATTATTGTACCCGTATATACGCAACACTTCTTCGATCACATCTACTTCACGCGTCACATCCACTTTATAAGCCGGTACTTCCACCTGAATAGAGTCCCCGTTTTCAGCCGTGATGGCTATACCCAACGCCAGGATGATTTCTTTGATTTCTTCTGCCGGAATTTCCTTACCGATCAGACGTTGCACGTTTTTGTAGCTGACAGTAAACGCAAATGGAGGAACGGGCGCAGGATAAATATCCTTAATAGTCGACGACACCGTGCCCCCGGCAACTTCCCGTATGAGCAAAGCCGCACGTTTCAACGCGAAAACTGTCATGTTGGGATCTGTGCCCCGTTCGAAACGGAAAGAAGAATCCGTTTTCAAAACATGTCGTTTGGATGTCTTGCGTACCGAAACCGGATTAAAATAAGCAGACTCCAAAAAGATATCCGTCGTGCTTTCGGTCACTCCCGAATATTCTCCACCGAATACCCCTGCAATGCACATAGGTTTTTCTGCATCGGCAATGATCAAATCCTCAGAAGACAATTTCCGCTCGACCCCATCCAGCGTCACAAACAGTTCGTCTTCCTGTGCCTTTCTTACAACCACTTTATTTCCAGCTATCATAGCGGCATCAAATGCATGCAAGGGTTGACCCAAATCATGCAGTACATAGTTGGTCACATCGACGATATTGTTGATCGTTCGAATACCTATAGCCTGCAATTTCTCTTTTAGCCAATCTGGTGATTCGCCCACCTGTACGCCAGAAATATTGATTCCCGAATAACGTGGACAAGCCTCGTTATCCTCCACAGCAACTACCGTCCCTTCAGAAAGACGCCCTTCTTGGAAAATCTCTATATTCGGCAGATCATATGTACTGCGAAAATAGGCTGCCAAATCCCGTGCGACCCCCAAATGGGAAGCTGCATCGGCACGATTGGGGGTAAGGCCGATTTCAAAGCGATAATCATCCTCAATTTGGTAAAACTCCTTGACCAAAGAACCTACCTTAGCCTCTACAGGAAGTTCAACAATACCTGCATGAGACATCCCCAACCCTATTTCATCCTCACCGCACAACATGCCTTCGGATACTTCCCCACGGATTTTGGATTTAGTAATTTTAAAAGGGTCTCCCGAAATGGGGTGACACGTCGTACCTACCGTAGCCACAATGACTTTCAACCCTGCTCGGCAATTGGGCGCTCCGCAGACGATGTGCAAGGGTTCAGCATTTCCGACATTAACTGTCGTCACACGAAGTTTATCTGCATTGGGATGCTGTTCAGCTGTCAGCACTTCTCCGACGATCAGACCTTCAAGCCCACCCGGTATAGCCTGTACTTTCTCTACCGCTTCGACTTCCAGACCGATGTCTGTCAAGATCAAGGAAAGCTCATCCGGTGTTTTGTCTATATTAAGATAATTCTTAAGCCAATTGTAAGAAATATTCATTTTCTAATGTTTTTGAGGATACAAAGATAGGGTTTTGTAAGGAAAAACAGCAATAACCAACATCACAACTCAAACCCCATGACCTCTTTTTTCTTTTTGGTCTTAAAACGTTCCGGGATGATTTCGAGGATTTCATTTTTCAAACTTGTCACAGCCTGTTTTTTGACGTAATTTTGTGTGGTCACAATACTGATTTCACGCACGGGCTCCGGTGATTTGAAATACCGGATATGAGACAGTTGGTCCTCGTCATAATCAGCAATACTGAGTTCGGGCAGTATCGTGACCCCAGAGTTGATGTCGACCATACGCTTGAGAGTCTCCACACTTCCGGTATTATACGCAAATGTTCCTGCAGAAGATTGATTGTGCTTGTAACTACAAATACTCAACACCTGTCCCCGCATACAATGACCTTCATTAAGCAGCCACAGTTTTTCCTCGGCAATATCCTCGGGATTTAATACCTTCTTCTTATACAGATCGCTTTTTTCGGACACATAAGCTACAAAAGGTTCATAAAACAAGGGGATTTCCTCAATAGCACTCTCATGGAGTGGAGTAGATAATATCCCACAGTCCAAAAAACCCTGCTTCAACTCCTGGATAATTCTTTCAGTCGTGTGTTCCCATATCTGAAGCTGCACGTTAGGATACTTCTGCATGAATATGGTGATAATATCCGGCATCAGGTAAGGAGCAAGAGTTGGGATGACTCCCAATTTTAATTCACCTGATATTTCACCCTTTTCGACCTGGATGATTTCTTGTATTTTTTTGCTTTCGGTCAGGATGACACGGGCCTGCTGCACGATACGCTCCCCGACTTCTGTCGTGATGATAGGCTGACGGCTACGGTCGAATATCTTGACCCCTAGCGCATCTTCCAGCTTTTGTATCTGCATGCTCAATGTAGGTTGTGTGACAAAGCACTTCTCGGCTGCTGAAACAAAACTTTTGTAAGTGTCTACAGCGACTATATATTCCAGTTGAACCAGTGTCATGATTTCACTATTTTTTTGCAGAGTCCAGATTCAACACTGCAAGCACTTCTTTGGGTACCAAGTGGTCAATCTTTCCGTTATTTGCCAGTATCTCCCGCACAATAGTGGAAGAAATATGTGCCTTATCACCCCTACTCAACAAAAAGTAGGTTTCGACCTGTGGGGCAAGCATAAAATTATTTTGTGCAATAGCATTTTCATATTCCAGATCCTTCCCATTACGCAAGCCGCGAAGGATATAATTTGCTCCTATGGACTGACAATAATTGACCGTCAATCCCGTAAAAATGACTGCTTCAACTTTCGGGTTGTCGGCATACACCTCCTTTATCGCTGTAAGCCGCTGCTCATATTCCATCAATCCCTTCTTGGTTGTATTGATACCTATCGCAATGACGATTCTATCGAACAACTCGGCTCCCCTATCGACAATATCTTTATGCGCCAAGGTAAAAGGATCAAAAGAACCTGGAAATACTGCTATTTTCATGTCAATCAATTTTGATAAAAACTAAAGGATGAATAACCATATTTTCGGGTTTCCACAAAAGCAGGATGTCCGACCATCTTTCGCATGGATGGATGCTCTACGACCAACAGCCCTCCTTCTGTCAACAATCCCCTCTCAAATATCAATTTGGGAAGTTGTGAAAGCTGACCCACATCGTATGGAGGATCCGTAAATATAAAATCATACCTTTTCTTACAAGAATGTATATATTGAAACATATCCGCCTTTCCGGTAACGACATTGTCTATACCATGCTTTTTGCACATATCCTTAATATACAAAAGACATTTCATGTGCAGGTCAACGGCATCAACAGACTGTACACCACGCGAAGCCAACTCGAAGGATATGTTTCCTGTCCCACAACACAGATCCAGACATTTCAATCCTTCCCAATCCAACTGATTTTGCAATATATTGAACAGAGCTTCCTTTGCCAAATCTGTCGTAGGACGTACTGGCAAATCATTTGGAGGATTCAATCGTAAGCCTCTCAACCGTCCACCTATGATGCGCATAATACCGAATCTATCAACACACCCAATGTATCCACTTTCTCTCCGACATCTACCGTGGTAGACGACCATCGGTTCTTTGATTTGGCTAATTCTAGATTGCCCGTATAATTGGTCAAACGCTTTGCCCAATCCGATTGGAGGTCCGTCCCACTCAGTAGGATTTTTTCGACCTGCTGATCTATATCGAACTGCTTGAATAGCTGCAAAACGAAGTAGCTCAAGTCGTCTGCAGTACTGGCTTCAAAACTGTTGTAGAATTGAAACGTGCCGTTTACAAATACAAAAAGATCAATTTTATGATTGTACACATGTACCCCCAATACCTTACCTTCAATTGGAATCTGGAGTTGTGCCTGCTTCAATACGACTTCAAAAACCGGTACAAATCGAGCCTGCGGAAAGAGTGCCTTCCAACGGTTTATCTGCAAAACATCAAATTCGTACAGCGCCGTAATCCCCAGATTGTCTATATCTTTTGAAAAGATATGGGAAGTTTCCGAATGGTCAAAAAAAGGTGTAAAAACGGCTTTCTTTTCCTCTTCAAATACTTCCTTGGGAACCCAAACCAAATTTTGATGCGCCAACACCACATAGACAGACGGGAAAGGCAGACCCAGTATTTTCATAGCCTCCTGCGATGGATTCTCCCGATGGTATATCATCAATAACACGACTTGATGGTCATCATTGACCACAACAAGCTGATCATAAACCAAGTCCGTATGGATATATAAGGTATAAGTCGAGATATATTGGATACGAAAATCTTCCGAAGTATAATTCATCTAAGCTTTTATTTTTGTTGACAGGATTTTTCCCGTTAAACAAAATTAGCTTTTACAATTGAATTGACAAACCTTTTAGATAACTTTGGGTGTGTCCATAAAAAGTCTTCTATTATCCAATTTTGCTTGGCAAGCTACTTTCCAACAGGAACAAGCGCTAAAAATGATCGGCGATTTCCTTCATACATTCGATACAGAATCTTGTTTCATATTAAAAGGATATGCCGGAACGGGCAAGACAACCATCATCAGCGCTTTGGTCAAATCCTTACCTCGATTGAACAAACGCAGCGTATTGCTTGCGCCAACGGGTCGGGCTGCCAAAGTCATGTCCCATTACTCTGGACGGAATGCACTGACTGTACACAAAAAAATATACAGGAAGAAGAATGCCGCGACCATTCAGCTTGATTTTAGCTTAGCAGAAAATATACATGAAAACACTTTGTTTATTGTAGATGAGGCCTCTATGATATCTGACGAAGGTGTGAGTCTCTTTTCCAATGGGCTGTTGCAAGATTTGATTACGTATGTACGATCGGGCGAAAACTGTATTTTGATGTTCGTCGGCGACACGGCTCAATTACCCCCTGTCGGCCTGGCCAATAGTCCCGCCTTAGATCCGGATATCCTGGACAATGAATTTGGGTTGACAACATATACCTATGAACTCACCGAGGTGGTGAGGCAAGAGAAAAATTCAGGTATCCTCTTCAATGCGACAAAAATCAGGAACGAAATCCGTTTGGAAGATGAGAATCCGGCGTACACCTATCCAAATTTCGTTACAAAAGGTTTTAAAGACGTTTACAGCATGTCCGGCGAACGATTGGTAGAAGGATTGCATTATGCATATGATAAGTACGGCATAGAGAATACCATGGTGATCTGTCGATCGAACAAGTCTGCCAATCTCTATAACCGCCATATCCGAAATCAAATCCTCTTTCGGGACGAGGAGATCACAGGTGGGGATATAGTCATGGTGGTGCGCAACAATTACTACTGGTTGCAACAGCATGACGAAAAACATGTAGGATTTATCGCAAATGGTGACATGGCTAGCATCCGAAAAGTCAGCAATATACACGATATGCATGGGTTTCGGTTTGCCGACCTGGATTTGGAATTTTTGGACAACAACGAAGGTGACACGGTCAAATGCAGAGTGTTGTTGGACAGCCTTTACGCAGAGGCACCCCAATTGCCTTACGATCAGCAGCAAAAGCTCTACGAAAACATTGCCTTGGACTATGAGGACATCCCTCTAAAAAAGGATAGATTGGAAGCTATAAAAAAAGATCCCTATTACAATGCTTTGCAGATAAAATTTGCCTATGCCATTACCTGCCATAAGGCACAAGGGGGACAGTGGCCTTTGGTGTTTATCGATCAGGGCTATATGACGGACGAAATGCTGAACACCGAATTTATGAGGTGGTTGTACACAGCCATTACACGTGCTACACAGGAACTTTTTTTGGTCAACTTCAACAGTAAGTTTTATGAATAGAGATTCCAATACAATATTTTTTTCTTATATTTATACGAGTATTGTTTTTTAGTAGATTTACGGTAAAGATGTTGTGCCATGAAAGATCACTTTTCAAACATATCTGACCAGTATGCCCGATTTCGTCCGGACTATCCGCATGCCATCTTTGATTTTTTATACCCGCTACTGAAAGAAAAACAAAAAGCTTGGGATTGTGGAACAGGTAATGGACAGGTGGCTAGAGAACTGGCACAGACATTTGTCCATGTAGAAGCTACAGACATCAGCCAATCCCAATTGGAGCATGCCTACCTCGCCGACAACATCCATTATTCCTTGCAAGCTGCTGAAAGCACCGATTTTGGAGATGACAGCTTCGATCTTATCACAGCAGCTCAAGCTGTACATTGGTTTGATTTTGACGAGTTCTACGATGAGGTCAAGCGTGTGGCCAGATCGAATGCTATCATCGCCATTATAGGTTACGAGCTCAATAACATCACTCCGGAGATCGATCAAGTCGTCCGTACGCTATATTCGGACATTGTAGGGAAATATTGGGACTCTGAACGTCGATACATCCAAGAGAAATATCAGACCATCCCTTTTCCTTTTCGTGAGTTGGAAACTCCCGAAATCAACAATATCAAGATTTGGAATTTCGACAACCTGCTCGGATACCTCAACACGTGGTCGGCCGTTAGACATTTCAACGACGCCAACGGTTACAATCCCGTGGATGAGATCTCCGAAGATCTAAAAAAAGCTTGGGGCTCATCCGAGGTTCGAAAAGTCAACTTTCCGATTATATTTCGGGCGGGAAGGATTAAATAATCATTCAACAATACCTCAATGTGACACGCAACGCATAGCCTATCACAATGGCGATCAAAAAACTAGCGAATGTACCAACCAATACATATTCCGTAAATTTTGTGTCCTTTGCATTCGTCAGATCACCAAACCTAAAAATAGATTTTGCCGCTAATAGAAAACCTATCCCGGACAAAAAGCCTACCTGTATAAACAACACAATGATAAGCCGCTCCATAATCCCTATCCAAAGTCCTGCATCCAATAAAGTTTCATCTTTCTTGGCAGGAAAAGGTTGCTCTCGCTGCCATTTACTGAAAAACACACGCAAAAATATGGGACTTACAACAGCCGTCAGCAACAGCGCAATAATATACGCCAAAAACTTGGCCGAAAACCATATATCCGCATCATACTGTGGTATGCCGTAACGGTAGGCCACTACGGCCAAAAGAACCAAAATATGTAACAATTGATCCGTAACAAACAGCAATGCCGGTCGGGAAGGCCATTTCTTCTCTCCTATTATTTTCAGACTGTCTATGGCCAAATGTGCCAAACCTATAAAAGCAATGTAGGGCCAATCGCTGTATATATCTTGCCAAAACACCAAGCATACCAACGCTACATGGATCAATACGTGCAAAAGCAGGTAGAAAGCATTTTCCTTGCGTTTGACGACCAATGCCTTCGTCTGCAAGACAAAATCACCGATGATATGGGCTAGTAGGAGCTTGAGAAATAAAGTCAGCATCTTTTTATCAATTCCTTTGTACAATAATCCACCACTTTTGAAATTTGGGCAAAGTGTGCCTTGTTCAATAAAGTACTGACTTGACTCTGGTGCTTGCGCTTCAATATTTCTGCCAGTTCCTTTTGATTGGCCTGTGGATTTTCGATAGCTGTAGCCACACTTTCAGCCATATTGACCGTCCACTTGCCGCTGAGCTCCATCGCCAGATCCAACATGATATTGACGGGTTCATCGTATTCAGTCCAAGGACTTCGCACGGCGATCAGATCCTTTCCCAGAGCATCGAAAGCCTCTCCCGAAAACACAAAAGCCTGTCCGTTGGAGTTTTTGATCGAATCATCCTGATAATCGATCTCTCCAACACCTATCCCTATCCGGATATCCAACGGACCGATGGATCTGAGTCTGGCCTTGAGGTAAAAAACAAAAGCAAAGCATCCCTCTAGAGATAATTCGGCCTGAAAACTATCCCCTCTGAATATATCAAATTTTTTGGTATACTGTCTTAAGGCGCGAGATAGCACAGGCAACCACTTGTCTGCCTGCACTTGTCTAGACCCTACGACATCTCCAACCATGATCACATGCATATTCTCTTTTTTTGTATCCCAACTGTCATCTGCAAAGGATTGTATCATCAAATATAGTGATAATCCAAAATATCATCAAATATAATGATATGTTGAAATATCACTAAAATCAATGATAATCCAATATATCACTAAAATCAGTGATATTTTAAATTATCACCGAAATCAATGATATTTCCAAAAGAACTTTTTACACAACCAGAGTGCAAAGCACACAAAAAACTCTTTTTTCTTTATCAAACAAACCTTATCTTGTTGTCAATTAGGCAAATAAATATGGAAAAATTTCAAAAAAGACTCAAAGCAGACAACAACTTCAAGCTAAGCGCCCATCCAACCGATATCAGCAAACACATCAGCGAAGAAGAGGCTATTAAGGGATTGAAAAAAGCTAGAAAAGAAATAGCAACAATACAGGACATCCTATATGCGCACAATAAATATGCGGTATTGATCTGTATTCAAGGTATGGATACTTCCGGAAAGGATTCTCTAATCCGCGAAGTATTCCAAAAATTCAATGCACGGGGCGTGGCAGTGCATAGCTTCAAAACTCCTACTTCCAAAGAATTACAGCACGATTATCTATGGAGACATTACGTAGCCTTACCCGAAAGAGGAAAATTTGGTGTATTTAACCGTACCCATTATGAAAATGTCCTCGTGACACGTGTACATCCCGAATACATCCTCAACGAAAATATCCCCGGTATAAATGAAGTCGGAGATATCCCAAAAGATTTTTGGAAACAGAGATATGCGCAGATCAACTGTTTTGAACAACATCTCGCAAAAAACGGAACTCTCATTCTCAAATTTTTCTTACACCTAAGCAAAGATGAACAGAAAAGAAGGTTACTACGTCGGTTGGAAAAGGAAGATCACAATTGGAAATTTTCACCCGGAGACCTCAAAGAACGGGCGCTCTGGGAAAAGTATATGGAATGCTATGAAGAAGCCATACAACACACTTCTAAAGATGTAGCCCCCTGGTATATTATTCCTGCTGACAACAAAGATATATCGAGGTATTTAGTGGCACAAACCATATTGGAAGAACTCAAAAAATATAAGGACATACAATATCCTGAGATGCCTCCCGAAATAGAGCAACATAAAGCTAGCTACAAGAAAGATTTGGAAAACACATAGGCTGCCTCTTGACGAATTATAGCTACAATTCAGAAAACAACAGACCATACTATGCTTTCCATTGCGTAAATTAGTACCAAGAAAGAAATATACAACAATAAAAAACCAATCACATGAACATCACAGATTTAGTCACAGGTGGCATAGGGTCAAAAGCGATCAGCGCCATCGCAAAAACATTGAATATCGACGAAAGCAAAGCAAAATGGATCGTTGCCGCGGCAGTACCTCTAATGATAGCCGCCTTGAATTATAATTCAAAAAAAGACAAAGCCCAAGAAGAAAGTATCGATCAAGCACTACAGAATAAGCACAACGGTGGTATTTTAGACTCTTTATCCGACTTTTTGGGGCAGGGACCATCCGAAGACGGCGACAAAATCGTACATCATATGTTTGGTAACAATACTGACATGGTCAAAAATAGTATCTCTTCCAAAACAGGAATTTCATCGGCACAAGTCGGTACGGTCTTGGCAACCCTAGCACCTATCGTCATGGGCTATCTTGGCAAACAAAAGCAAACACAATCCTCGGGTGGCGGCTTAGGAGATATATTAGGTGGTCTCATCGGTGGCGGATCCAACTCTTCCGCTGGTGGAGGCTTGTTGGGCAGCGTACTCGGTAGCTTTTTGGGAGGATCATCCTCCAAAGCACAAGATAGCGGCTTGGGAGGATTAAGCGATCTAGCCGGCGATTTTTTTAATAAAGATAAAGGTGACGATCAAAAAGGGAGTGTACTCGATGCTTTAGCAGGCATGTTTGCCAAATAAAAGAAATACGGGCTTAAGCCCGCATTTCTTTTATTATTTGGTCGAAAATTTATAAATAGTTTTGGTTTTATAAAGCTGTCCGGGCGCAACCTCTGTAGAAGGAAAGGAAGGTTGATTGGGTGAATCTGGAAAATGCTGTGTCTCCAAACATAAACCTGTTCTGAAACTATCCGTCGCACCATTCTTCAACGTAACCTTATCCGACATGAAGTTTCCGCTGTAAAACTGAACTCCCGGCTCTTCCGTATATACATCCATCACAATACCGGATTGGTCACCGACCAACTGACAAGCATAATTATATGCTTCATGCTTTGTCCCGTTCAGTACAAAATTATGATCATAACCTTTTCCAAACTTCAGTTGCTCATCATCCTGCTCTATATCCCGCCCTATTTCCTTTAGTATAGTAAAATCAAAAGCAGAACCTTTGACATCTCTCAATTCCCCTGTAGGAATAAGTGTGCTGTCTACCGGTGTAAACTTGTCGGCAAATATCTGAAGCTGATGATTGAGTATAGTGCCACTACCTTCACCATTCAAATTAAAATAAGCATGATTGGTCAGATTTAGCACAGTCTTCTTATCCGTTTTTCCTTCATAGTCGATGATCAATTCGTCATCATCACTCAAAGAATAGACGACTTTGATCGCTCTATTGCCCGGAAAACCTTCTTGACCATCCGAAAGAGAACAGGTAAACTCAACTGCTTTGTCGGACAGGTAACGAGCCTCCCATACTTGAAAATGTAGACCGTCCAAACCTCCATGTAGCGTATTTGGGCCATTGTTTACAGGAAGAGTGTACTCCACCCCGTCCAAGGAGAATTTTCCATTAGCGATTCTATTGCCAAAAGGACCGACGACAGGGCCAAAATACTTTTCAGTCGGATTATGATAGTCCGCAGCCTTGCTAAAGCCAAGTACCACATCCCTACATACCCCATCTTTGTCATGTACGAGCAGAGAAACTATACGCGCACCAAAATTGGTTAAGGCGACTTCCATCCCGTTTTTGTTTCTCAAAGTATATAAGGAGACTTCCTCTCCTTTTATAGTGTCTCTAAATTGTACCGAATCGGGTAGAGAGACTAATTCTTGGGTCTTTTCTTTGTTTGACGTAGAAGATTGCTGGCAACTCCACATTCCGATAGATAGAAAAATAGCAAAAGATGACATCGTAAGTCTGTTCATAATGGTATATGTTTAAAATATAGTTTTTACAATGATACCAACAAATGTAATGAAAAATAAATGTTTAAAATACAATTATTTTCCATTTGCTACTGACCAAACCGTGTTGTAGCTCCTACATTTTTTAATAAAAAAAAGACCTATAAGATGTCAAAAATCTTATAGGTCTTAAAGCTAAGAAATTAAAAAAAACTTAATTCTCCTACAAAATCTTAGTGTAATAAGACTTATGCATAACTCCTTCCACCAGCTCTTCTAGATTTAATGAGGTAGATGTCAGCTCTATTATTAACAAGATACTCGTTCCTTCATCTTCATTTACGGTTGTTATCGTCCTTCCATCCTGCGACACAGTATATGTATCTGAGGCTATATCTTCGACCAGATCTCCATCATCCAAATAGGCAAAAATCCGGTCAACTTTTCCATTTGAAAAAAACTCTATAAAGATTCCTTCTTCATCGGATACTTCTTCATCCTCCTCCATCACTATACTCCCGTCTTCAGCAACCATTTTGACAAGACGCCACTTCCCTAACAGATCATTATCGCCATCCTCCATAAGTTCAAACCCCGTAAGATCTATTGTTGCTTTGTTATTACACGACAATAATAAGACCGATGCTAAGATAATACTTACAACTTTATACATAGGGGCAAAGATAACATGAAAAATCCAAATCTCCTCTCCTATCTAACATCCTATAGTCGTGCCATTAGGGATAACCGCATTTTTCTTGATGACCACTATACCGTCTCGAATCGTGTACTCGTCAAAATCACCGTCTTTCAGATGTTGCCCGCCTGTAATACGCACATCATTCCCAATACGGCAATCCTTGTCCAAGATAGCTCCTTCGATATAGCAACGCTCCCCCACACCGATCGGTGGTGGCTGTTGCGTATTGGTCAATTCTACGACAGCATTGAGATCCTCGTAATAATCGGATCCCATCATGTAAGTCAATTTGATGACTGTGCCACGCCCCACACGAGAGCGCACCCCGATAACAGAACGCTCGATCTTGTCCGCCAAGACAATACATCCATCCGCAATAATGGCGTTGTTCAATGTTGTCCCCGATATTTTAGAAGGTGGAAGCATACGTGGCCTAGTGAATACAGGCTCACCAAATAGGTTAAAAGAAGGAATATTGTCAGTCAACTGAATATTCGCTTCAAAGAAAGAACTGATCGTACCGATATCTGTCCAATAGCCATCAAACTGATAACTAAGTATCCTCAGCTTTCCAATCGCATTGGGAATGATTTCCTTACCAAAGTCCATCCCCGGGTCTTCGGTCAGCAGTCTCCTTAAGACATTCTTGGAAAACACATAGATTCCCATAGAAGCCAGATAGTTCCGCCCCTGTCTTTCCAGATCTTCAGGGACTTCCGAAGTCCATTCGGGCAATAGATCCGCAGTAGGCTTCTCTATAAAAGAAGTAATCTCATTATTCTCATTAGACTTAAGTATACCGAATCCTCCAGCCTCTTTAGCTGTAACCGGAATGGTCGCAATCGTGACTTCTCCCTCATTCTTGACATGAAAATCTACCAACGCCGAATAATCCATCTGATAAAGCTGATCTCCAGACAATATCAACACGTAATCATAGTCTACATTGACCATATTTTTGTGGGTTCTTCGTACAGCATCTGCTGTTCCCTCAAACCACTTGTCCCCCTCATTAGTCTGTTCGGCAGCCAAAATATCCACAAACCCTTTACTGAAAATACTGAAATTGAAAGTGTTCTTGATGTGTTTGTTCAGCGATGCCGAATTATATTGTGTGAGTACAAAAATCTTATTATAGTTCGAATTTAAACAATTGGAAATGGGAATATCCACTAATCTATACTTTCCGGCAATAGGTACTGCAGGTTTCGAACGTTGGTCTGTCAAAGGGTAAAGCCTGGTTCCCCTTCCTCCTCCTAATACAATGGAAACAACTTTATGTATCATAAAAATTCTCTTTTATAACTGGTTATACAATTCTATATACTTCTGGGCTGACCTGTCCCAAGAAAAGTCCAAAGCCATCGCTCTCGAACGAATAGCTTTCCATTTCTTGGTATCGCCGTATGTTTCCAAAGCACGCATGATGGCATCTTCGGCATCGTTCTCTTCCATGCGGGCAAATACGAATCCATAGCCTTCCTCCACCGCTATATCCTTGACTGTATCCTTGAGTCCCCCTATTCCCCGCACGATCGGGATCGTTCCATATTTCAATGCATATAGCTGATTGAGGCCACAAGGCTCGACCCGAGAAGGCATCAGCAACATATCCGAAGCCGCGTATACCTCATGGGCCAATGCTTCATTATATCCGACATAGACACCTATTTTTTCTGCGAATTCATCTTTCAAAGCTCGCATTTGAGCCTCTATACGAGCATCGCCCGAACCTAAAATAAATATAGCGATTTTATATTGATTTTGCGAAAATAAATACCGTATTATTCTATCTAGTTGATCGGCTCCCTTTTCGAGTGCAAACCGACCAATAAAGGAAAGCAAGGGTACATCATCCGGCAATCCGTGCTTCGTACACAAAGCCTTTTTATTTTCTTTTTTCCCTCTCGTTGCCGAAGTGATGGAATATTTATAATTGATCAACTTATCCGAAACCGGGTTCCAATAGGATGTGTCTATTCCATTGACGATACCATATGATTTGTCAGCTTGGTCACGAAACAGGTTTTGGAGACCATTGGCTTCCTTATATAGCTCTTTAAGATAGCCTTCGGAGACCGTGGTATAAGCGTCACAACACTTGATGGCTGTCGCCAGAGGATTAATGACACCATCCCAGTCCAACAGCCCCCACCTCCACGTGTCAAAAGGAGGCAACAAAATAGATTTATTCCAGCCCATCCATCCTTGGTATTGTCCATTGTGCACCGTAAAAACAGTTTTTACATAACTTAGGTCATGGAACTCGTTCGAATGACGGAGCAAAAAAGGAATAAGCCCGACATGATGGTCATGACAATGGATAATATCAGGGGTACCCATGTCATATTTGGCCCAATGGAGAAAAGCATGCTGAAAAGCAATCCACTGTTCGGCCTCATCGGCATAGCAATACACTTCGGGTCTATCCAGTTTACCCGGTATCTTGATCAGATAAAGGGGAAATCCAAGCTTGTCTTCACGTTCCTTGAAAACTGTATAGTGCAAAGGCTCAGAACCTTGATAAAAAGAACCTTCAGCGACCGTATCAAATGCATTGTCCCTCACAAAAGATGTATCAAACCAAGGCATAACCACCGACGCATCTATACCCAATTTGCATTGGTATTTGGGCAATGAACCTACCACATCAGCCAAGCCACCGACTTTAGCCACCGGAAAACACTCTACACTCAAATGTACTACCTGCATAAAACTACTGTGTTAACTTAAGCACTAATCCCCCCAAAGGAGGCAAACTGACAACGATCGAATGCGCTCTGCCCATCCACGGGAGAGCTTCCGATTTTGCATTTCGGCTATCTATCCCCGAGCCGTAAAAGCCCTCCTCATCCGAGTTGAAAATCACTTCCCAATTGCCTGATGCCGGAACACCTAAGCGATAGTCTTCCCAAACAACCGGTGTGAGGTTCAACACGACGACGAGGTCGTTGTGGCGATCATGTCCTTTGCGGATATAAGCGAAAACCGAACGATCACGATCTCCGTACTCCAACCATTCAAAACCGGCCTCACTGAAAGCTTTTTCATAAAGGGCTGGCTCGGCTTTGTAGAGATGGTTTAGCTGTTTGACAAACTGTTGCATACCTCTATGCGGAGTATAGTCCAACAGATGCCAATCCAGGGATTGGTTGACATTCCATTCGCTGGTCTGACCAAATTCTCCTCCCATAAACAGCAATTTCGTTCCGGAGAAAGTAAACATATACAGATACAAAGCACGTAGATTGGCAAACTTTTGCCATTCATCTCCGGGCATTTTATAGATCAGGGATTGTTTGCCGTACACGACCTCATCGTGTGACAAGGGAAGCATAAAATGCTCGTGATAGGCATACACCGTTGCAAAGGTCAGCCTATCGTGGTGGTACTTTCTATGAATAGGATCCTCACTGAAATAATCCAACGTATCGTGCATCCACCCCATCATCCACTTCATTCCGAAGCCAAGTCCATTGTCATACGTAGGTTTGCTCACCCCAGGCCAAGACGTCGATTCCTCCGCTATGGTCTGTACATCGGGATAATTGGCATATACAGCTTCATTAAATTCCTTAAGGAATGCCACAGCTTCCAGGTTCTCCCTGCCACCAAACTCATTGGGTATCCACTCGCCTTCATTACGCGAATAATCAAGATACAGCATCGAGGCCACCGCATCCACTCTCAAACCATCGATATGGTATCTGTCGAGCCAGAATAACGCATTGCTGATCAGAAAAGAGCGCACCTCGTTTCTACCGTAATTGAAAATGTAAGATTTCCAATCCGGATGAAAGCCCTTTCTAGGATCTTCGTGCTCATACAGCGCAGAGCCGTCAAAGCGCCAAAGTCCATGCGCATCCCCCGGGAAATGTGAAGGAACCCAATCCAGAATTACACCAATATCGTTTTTGTGCAGCTGATCAATCAAAAACATCAGATCCTGCGGCCCTCCATATCTGGCACTGGCCGCAAAATAGCCTGTAATCTGGTAGCCCCACGATGGATAATAAGGATGCTCCATCAAAGGCATAAATTCTACATGTGTAAAGCCCATGCTCTTGATATAAGGCACTAACTTGTCCGCAATCTCACGATAACTCAAAAAACGTTCCGGATGATTGGGATCGCGCATCCACGAACCTATATGCATTTCGTATACAGAGAAAGGACGGTCCAATCGGTTTCTTTCTTTCCGGTCTCGCATCCACCTTTCGTCACCCCACTTATACCATGTTGTACCTACGATAGAAGCCGTTTTAGGTGGCAATTCGGCCACAAGTGCAAAAGGGTCGCCCTTTTCGAGTTTTTCGCCTTGATGGGTCGTGATGTGATATTTATATACTTCTCCGATATGTATATCGTAGACCACTCCTTCCCAGATACCACTTTCATCCCAACGGACAAAAAGTTGGTGACTATGAGGATTCCAACCGTTGAAATTCCCAATAACAGACACAGATTGTGCATTTGGAGCCCACACCGCAAAGTAAACACCTTGTCTGCCATTGATAAAGACAGTCTGCGAGCCTAATTTTTCATACAGACGATAATGTCTCCCAGCCTTAAATAAGCCGATATCAAAGTCTGTAAGCAAAGAAAATACTTCAACGGTAACACTCATAACTTAGGTTTATAAAGTCTATTCCAATACGAGTTTTTTGAAATCGATGTCTACGACAATGTATTTCATATTGTTCTCCACATCATCCAGCAAAGGGACTTGTATGCCATCTATCACAGCTTTGCTCGCTTGGAAGGGCAATCCTACAAAATACAATTTATACGTATCGTACTTTTCAGTGTACAAACCTTCCCTTTGTTGCAGCAAGGTCAAGGATTTTGATGTTCCTGTCTGTACAAAGTGCCTTTCCAAATAAATATTCTGTTCGAAGGCAAATGTGTCCCCATGATCTTCATAGTCGTAACTATGATGCTCACCGTTTCCAAAGTAGACCAGATACTTTAAAGCATCAATCTTCTTCTCATTGGTGTATTGCATGACCGGGTATTCGGGCAATACCGTTCCTCCTTTGACAAAGATGGGCATTTCGTCCAATGGGGTAGCTATCGTCACCTCCTGTGCCCCTACAAATACTTCATTGGAAAAATAATAATACCATTCTCCCTCAGGGAGATAGACGATCTTAGACATCTCTCCCGGATTGATAACCGGCGAAACCAATATCTTATCCCCAAACGCAAACTCTTCCTCGCGCAACAAATTCTTATAAATATGCTGTTCCAATAAAGCAATGGGCCTTAAGATAGGAAGTCTATATTTATGTTGCTGCCAAAAAACCGAGTAGATATACGGCAACAATTTATAACGCAATTCGATAAATTTCTTACATATAGCCTCCCATTCGGGTCCAAAGGACCACGGTTCACGGTCACGTGTATCACCTGCCGAATGCACACGCATGAAAGGAGAAAATACACCAAATTGCATCCATCTCGTGTATAGCTCTCCATCAGGATTACCCGTGAAACCACCTATATCTGTACCACAGAAGGACAAGCCCGAGACAGCGAGACGCTGAAGCTGCAAAGTACCTATGCGAAGGTGTTCCCAAGTTGCCACATTATCTCCTGTCCATACAGAAGAGTAGCGCTGTGTACCCGCATAAGCTGCACGTGTGATCGTAAATGGTCTTTTGTTTTTATATAATTTGTGCAAACCTTCGTAGGTTGCTCTCACCATCTGCATACCGTATATATTGTGTGCTTTGCGGTGTGAGCCTCTATATCCGTCATAATGATGGCGCACATCGTCCGGGAAAGTTCCCCGACCAAAAACTGCCGGTTCGTTCATATCATTCCAAAATCCTGCTACACCATCTTCCACCAATCCTTTATACAATGTTCCCCACCATTCTCTCACCTTCGGGTTGGTATAGTCCGGAAATTGGCATCTGCCGGGCCATACAAACCCCTCCATGAAATAATCGTCTCCGCGACGGCAGAAATAACGGTTGTCGTGACCTTCCTTAAACACCCAATAGTCTTCGTCTACCTTAATACCGGGATCGATCATGACGACGGTCTTGAAACCGTTGGCCGCCAGGTCACTGATCATCTTCCTAGGATCCGGAAAATATTGTTTGTTCCAGGTAAAACACCGATATCCATCCATATAGTCTATATCCAGATAAAGAGCATCGCACGGGATTTCGCGCTTACGGAACTCGTTGGCAACATCGCGCACCTTGTTTTCGGGATAATAGCTCCAACGGCACTGGTGATAGCCCAATGCCCATATAGGGGGCATATAGTGTGTACCTGTCAGCGCATGATAACGCTTGACTACGTCCATCAATTGAGGGCCATGAATGTAGTAATATTGCAGCTCCCCTCCCTCAGACCAAAAACTTGTCTGGTCATGGTACTCTGCCGCAAAATCGAAAAATGTCTTAAATGTATTGTCGAAAAATATACCGTATGCATTTCCCTGCGTTACACCTAGATAAAAAGGAATGGTCTTGTACAGCGGATCTTGATTAAAGGCAAACGAATAGGTATCCGAATTCCAATTGCGTATCCTCCTGCCCCGCAGATTGAGGTTCGTAGCCTTGTCGCCTCCACCAAAGAACACTTCATCTTCATAAGCTTTTTTTGTACAGTACACATAGTACCCCCCAAAATCGGGGTTTTCTTCCCAGTGCATAGGTGCATAATCCGCATTCAAGATCGTCCCATCCTTGTCACCAAAGGACACCAAGAAATTCTTTTTACTGATCGTACAGACTACACTAGAAGTCACCACATAATAATTCTGTCCGTCCTCCGAACTATGATGCGCATTGGCATGCTCGTCCACCTCGACAACAGCATATGAAAAATCATCCAAAAATACACCTTGCGGAGCCAATCGAACGCGGATGATTTCGTCCGTAATGACCTTGACCTCTACTTTTGCCTTACCATCCGTAAAGATATAACTATTTGATTCTTTTACATATCCTGTTACTGAACGCAAGTATTTCTTCTCTATCTCTGGCAAATCCAGCACAGGGTTATTGACGTGATGGATATTACCGTCCAAAGACTCCTCTTCCATCATCTCTGTTGCAAATTCTTCTTTCTTCGTATCTCCCATAAAAAATTATATTCTTAATTTTAATATTTGGTTTATGTTGGTCTTAAAGTACGATTTATTTTTATATAAAACAGACTTTTTTTGAAAAAAAAGCCTGCAGTTTAAACTGCAGGCTAGCATAATGATGTCGGATATTTAGGAATTTCAAGCCTACTGACCTTATCGCTTTACCAACTCCACCCTCCTATTCTGAGCTTTCCCTTCTTCGGTGCCATTATCAGCTATCGGATTTCCCTGTCCAAAACCCTTGGACGTCAATCTTTCTGCCGCTATCCCAGCTTTGATGATTTCACTTTTTACGGTCGAAGCTCTCTCTTCCGAAAGTTTAAGGTTATGTTCTTTACTTCCCGAATTGTCGGTATATCCATTAATGGCAATCTTTAAGGTTGGATCGGATGACAATACTTTCACAATTTCACTTACAACCTCCGATCCGTCCGGCTTCAAAGTTGCTTTGTCTGTATCAAAGTTGATGTGCAGGACCGCTTTGCCCTGTTCATCCAATTGCTTTTTGATCTCATCGGATTTGAGGATAGTGATAGTCTGCTTGAAACCTTCTTCCTGTAAAATGTTCAGCTTACCACCCGCTGTGTTGCCCGTTAACTGTATGTAGATATTTTTGCCGTCGGATCGGCGGATGACATAAACTTTGATATTATCACTTGTGTATCCTATAGAGCCATCTTCTCCCAGGTAAGTAGCTTCGTCTTTATAACGTTCATATTCTTCTCTTGTAATTTTTCCATCAAAAATCTTTTGCCCGCCTGCCGAAAGGATAGCATCGTCATAACTTTTTAGAAAAAAAGGAAGCGACCAATTATCATTTCTTCGGTCTTCCAAAGAAACATTTACCTTGAAAACTTTACCTTCAATCGGTGTCATTATCCCGTCAATCGGAAAATAAATAATGTCGTAATCACGTTCAATTGGTCTATTCTGTGATTTCATCCCTTCCGGAAAACTAAAAAATGGGAAATCCCCGATCTCCTTGTCTGATACCGGAATACTGTTGATGTCAAAAGATGAGACCATTTCTGCTTCTTCTCCTTTTACTTCCTCTGTCACGATACTGTCTTCGGCAGAAGTCCCTTCATCTGTTTTTCTTGTATTATTAGTACACGAGAGTAGGAACGATCCAACGATAAATGTTAAAAGTGTTTTCTTCATTTCATTTTTTATTTTTGGTGAATGGCATGCTATACTATTCCAAACAACGAATCCGTCCATAATTTTATATCTGACCCGAACCGAAGCTGAATAATTTAAATTTAGGAAAACAAAAATCATTCCACACCTTAAAAACCACAGAAAACACAGCAAATCACCTCTTTTTAAACCCGACGTTAATAAGTCTTAAAATTCACCTATTTATCCAGAAAAATATATACCTTTGTATTCTTTTTTTAAGCAGCGGCATTGCTTTACGAAGGAACTTTAATATTGATAGCAAAATGAAATTATCCCAATTCAAATTTAATTTACCAGAATCTTTATTGGCGTCCGAACCAGCCGAACACCGCGATGAGTCTCGCCTAATGGTCTTACACCGCGATTCAGGTAAAATAGAGCATAAGATTTTTAAAGATGTCTTGGATTATTTTGACGAAAAAGATGTCATGATACTCAACAACACCAAGGTATTTCCTGCCCGCATGTACGGCAACAAGGAAAAAACCGGTGCCACGATAGAAGTATTTCTATTGCGTGAGCTGAACAAGGAATTGCGCCTTTGGGATGTGTTGGTAGATCCTGCCCGTAAAATCCGTGTGGGCAACAAGCTATATTTTGGAGAAGACGACTTGTTGGTGGCCGAAGTCGTGGACAACACTACTTCACGTGGCCGTACCATCCGTTTCCTATTTGATGGCACAGACGAGGAATTTCGTCGTAACATCGAAATCCTAGGCGAAACACCGCTTCCAAAATACATAAAACGTAAAGCTACGCCCGAAGACAAATTCCGCTACCAGACCATTTACGCCAAAAACGAAGGAGCTGTAGCTGCTCCTACCGCAGGTCTGCACTTCTCTAGAGAGCTGATGAAGCGATTGGAACTCAAAGGTGTGGACTTCGCAGAAATCACATTACATGTCGGTTTGGGTACTTTCCGTACGGTAGAGGTGGAAGATTTGACCAAACATAAAATGGATTCTGAACAGTTTATCATCACCGAAGAGGCTGCCCGCACAGTCAACAGAGCCATAGACAGCAAAAGACGCATATGTGCAGTCGGTACGACTTCCATGCGCGCCATTGAGTCTTCTGTCTCGGCAGACAAACATCTTAAAGCAGCCACCGATTGGACGAGTAAATTTATTTACCCTCCGTACGAGTTTAGTATTGCCAATTCAATGATTACAAACTTCCATACACCAGAATCGACTCTTTTGGTCATGATTGCGGCGTTTGCAGGATACGAAAATGTCATGAATGCATACGAAGTAGCTGTCAAGGAAAAATATCGTTTCTACAGCTACGGAGATGCAATGTTGATCATTTAAAAATATAAGATGACCCTAGTGATGAGGGGGATCCGGTGATATATGAACATAACTATCACTACAGCTTACGTCGCTTTCATACTTTATGTAACTTCAAAATAAAATTAATTCGATATTTTTAAAGCGTGAAAAATATTCACGCTTTTTTTATTATATCCAGAAGTATGCCTTACAATATCGTCATCATAGCAGCAGGAGGGCAGGGAAATCGCATAAGTTCCACCCTTCCCAAGCAATATATGCTTTTAAAAGACAGGCCCATTCTCATGCACACGATAGATGCATTCAAAGATTGTACAGACAAAATCTTTGTCGTCATTCATTCCGATATGCATGATTTATGGAAAAGCCAGTGTGTACAATATCATTTCGAAACGCCACATGAAGTCATTTTTGGTGGAAAAACACGATTTCAAAGCGTACAAAATGGACTGAGACACATTCAGCACAATTATGCTGATCTGATCAATGAAAACACAGCCATAGCTGTACACGACGCCGCCCGTCCACTGATCACACCCGAACTTATCCAAAAATCCTTTCTGCTGTGCCAAGAAGGAAAAGGCAACATATTAGGCATCCAAAGTATCAATTCCATACGTGTCGGCACACCCGGATCTTCCAAAGCTTTGGATCGCGATAAAGTTTGGATTATTCAAACCCCACAAACTTTTCCGGCTACTGTCCTAATGAAAGCATTTGCACAGGAAGAACAATCCCATTTTACAGACGAAGCATCGGTGGTCGAGCATTTGGGCTATCCTATCAGCATTCTGCAAGGGGATCCAAAAAATCTGAAAATCACCTATCCTGAAGATTTTATGATTGCCCAAATGTATCTCAACAAAAAAACCTAGGCATTACCTCGTATGATGCGCAACAGTACCACGATAATGGCAATAACCAATAGAATGTGTATGATATTTCCCGTGGCGTATCCGCCAAGGAAACTAATTGCCCATATGATGACCAATATAACCGCTATTAGATAAAGTATATTTCCCATCGCTTTAGAGTTTTTAAAGTTTATAAATTTGTTTAAAGTTCTTTGTTATGTAGAACAATAAAAAAGCGAAAAGGTTTTACTTTTCTATTTTACCTCCACCCGCAACCGGTCATAAGCGACAAAAACGCCGGCGGGCAACTTACTCTGTATATACTCATGTGTACCAAAGCGATGGCTGATATGTGTCAAGTAAGCGGCTTTAGGATTTACTTTTTCAATAAATGCCAAAGCTTCTTCGAGGGTAAAATGGGAAATATGGGGTATTTCCTGCAGCGCATTCACCACCAACACCTCTACCCCTTCCAATACTTTTAAAGATTCAGAAGGAACTGTTTTGGCATCCGTAATATAGGCAAACTTACCTATTCTAAACCCTAGGACGGGCATTTTATAATGAAGTACATCAAAAGGAATAATTTCCTGTCCAAACAATTGAATAGATCCTAACGGTTGTATCTCAACCAATTCCAACTGAGGTACTCCCGGATATTTGACAGCTGAAAAAGCATAATAAAACTCCCGTTCCAATGCACTCAATGTATCCGAATTGGCATAGATAGAGATAGACTCCTGCTGTGCATAGTTGAAGGCTCTCACATCATCCAATCCGGCAATGTGATCTTTGTGCGAATGGGTCATTAATATAGCATCCAAATGACTGATCCGCTCCCGCAACATTTGATAACGAAAATCAGGTCCCGTATCGATGACAATATTTTCATTTTCCAATTCGACCAGAATAGAAGTCCGCAGGCGCTTATCACGCTTGTCAGTAGATGTACAGACAGCACATGAACAAGCTATCACAGGGACACCCTGCGAAGTTCCGGTTCCTAAAAATCGAATTCTCAAAATACTATTTATCTCCTTTCATTAAAGACCGGTAAAAATGCCATTGTTTTTCTTCCAAAACTGCCTTATCCAGCTCAAACTCCTTTAGCAATTGTATCAACGAATTGATCTTGACCTCCAAGTTAGAAAATTTATTGACAACAACCACCTTTGTGTTCTGCAAAACACAGGCTCCGGTCTTAAAATTTCCTTTTTCATAACGAACCTTATAACCTATGGTCTCAAACAGGTCCTCTATCTTATCAAGGTTATATTGTGTAATCGATATCATTTCCTATTTGCAATTACTTCGATGTATCCTTATTTAATAATTTCCTATCAACAAAATTCTGAATAAAGCCTAAGCCATAGGCAAAGATCTGCGTATAGGACGCGACAACAGACAAAAGAGCCACCTTTACACTTCGGGTAGAGATCCAAGAATGGCAAAACAGAGCCAATGTAAACAGCAACAAAAAGAAAGCTCCTGCCTCAGACAGAACAGCAAAAAAAGAGGATCGCCCTACAAAAAAAACTTGAAATACAGGACATAACAGCACTATGGCAAAACCTAAAGTAAAAAAAGCCGGTAAAGCATGGACAAGCTTCAATTCGCCCGGATAAAGCATAGAAATATCGATCCTACCCTTTCCAAAACCATAAACCTGCTTAAAGAATTGAGCAATATTTGCCCTGCGTTTATGATAGACAAAAGCTTCGGGTATCAAGCCTACTTTATAGCCTTGATTGATCATCCGGATACTGAACTCTATATCTTCAGACCTTCTGGACAGTTTATACCCCCCGGTTGCTTCCCATACCTTTCGTGAGATACCCATATTGAAACTCCGGGGGTGGAAATGTCCTACATGCTTTTTATTGCCACGTATCCCTCCGGTCGTCAGTGGGCTCGTCATCGAATAGCTGATCGCTTTCTGTATATCCGTAAAAGATTCGTGGGCAGCATCGGGACCTCCGAAAGCATCCCAATGATGCTCATCCAGACTTCTCCTGACCTTAAGCAGATAATCTTCCGGAACAAGCACATCCGAGTCAAGGACTATAAAAAAATCACCCTCGGCCCTTTCGAATCCGTAATTCCGTGCAAATCCCTGCCCTTCATTCGGTTTAAAAAAATAATTGACCTTTAGTCTATCTTTATACGACTCGACAGTACTTCTTGCCGGTTTGGATGAGCCATCTTCCACTATCACCACCTCAAAATCGGTATAGACCTGTCGGCACAATGATGCTAACAGTTCATCGATTTCATCTGGTCTATTGTATAAGGGTATGATAATGGAAAACATGCTTTAGATGACACGTTCGATCTGATAATTATTGCGTTCCGTGCTGTTGCGGGATACCAACTCCGCAACGAATCCTGTCAAAAACAGCTGGGTGCCTATTACGACTGCAACCAAGGCCAGATAGAAGATAGGTTGATCCGTAATATTGCGATAATAGGTACCATTCGCAATACTGATCAGCTTATCACTGATGATGTAAACTGTGATAAAAATACCAATCAAAAAACTCATAACCCCTATTGTACCAAAAAAATGCATGGGACGCTTACCAAACTTGCCCACAAAAAATATAGACAACAAATCCAAAAAACCCTTGATAAAGCGTCCGGCACCAAACTTGGTCGTACCGTACTTGCGCGGGTAGTGTTGCACGACCTGCTCCTGTATATTGCTGAATCCGGCCCATTTCGCGATGACAGGGATATACCGGTGCATCTCACCATACACCTCTATGCTTTTGACAACATCTTTTTTATAGGCTTTCAGTCCACAATTGAAGTCATGCAGATTATGGATACCGGACATCCGACGTGTCACCGAATTGAATAACTTTGTCGGGATAGTTTTGGTCGGCGGGTCATAGCGCTTTTGCTTCCAACCCGACACCAAGTCCGCTCCCTGATTTTTTACCCTGTTGTACAATTCGGGAATTTCATCCGGACTATCCTGCAAATCAGCATCCATCGTGATGACTACATCACCCTGGGCAGCAACAAAACCTACATTCAATGCTGCCGATTTTCCGTAATTACGTCTGAATTTTATACCAGAAATCTGCTCATGCCCTTTTTTCAAATCTTGAATGACCTCCCATGAATCATCCTTGCTCCCATCGTCTACCAAAATAATCTCATAGGTAAAGTGATGTTCGCGCATGACACGGCGAATCCAGTCCGTCAGCTCTGGAAGTGATTCTGCTTCATTATACAAGGGTACGACAACCGAAATATCCATTCTCTTTAAATTTGTTCTTTAAGAGGTTCTTGTTTGCTATCGCTTGCCCGAAACAACAAGGCTAAAACCAAAGCAAATATAAATCCTAACAGTAAACTGATAAATATAGGCGCTATAGCGTTACGAAAAGAAAAGCTGCTCAACGCAAACTCTTTATCCTGTTCTATGATTTCAATCTGTTGATCGATTTCATCCTCCGATGCGCCCTTCCCTTCCATATCGACGATCTTAAGGTTCATCAGATTGTGATAGCTTTCTTCCAGAACAATCTTGTCCATGGTCTTCTGATAGATCGTGATACCTAAAGAACTGACGATAATACTGGAGGCCAAGAGGATATAGATACTTTTTAACGCATGGCTAAATGTCCAAGCCCGGCCATTTTTTCTTTTCAACAGATAGACCAAAAAAACCGGAACAAGGATAGAACCTACGATTTTCAAAACAGTACTGACCATGTACAGGCCAGAATAACTCTCTGCCGAACGTGTATAATAAATAGCAACAATGGACAGTACAACAGATATCACACCTGCGATGGCTCCATAGATCAGCCCATCTTTCTTTTCGTTTCTACTTAACTCCGTGGACATCTGCTATTCATTAAAGTGTACGATCAGTTTGTAAATCGATGTCTCGAAAGCTTTATTGGACGCATAGGACGCATACTCTTCCAGCTGTCTGTCATCTGGATCTTGTTCGTAAAAGAAACTGACTACTGCATAGAACAACTCGTACAGCTCTTCCCCCTCACCGATAGTCTTCGCTACCTTGGCTATTTCGGAATAGTCACTTTCGACCAATATCTGATTGGCGATAACACGTTCATATATACTATATTCATCCTGAAACTCATCTTCCTCGACCAACAGGAATTCTTTCAGATAATCATCCAGTGAAGGTGTTACATCTTCGTCAGCACACTCACTAAGGTACAAAAAGATATTCAGCAATTCAGTTCCCCTATCCAAAGTCTGCTCCTCTATACTCTCCCATTCCTCAGAATCCAAATAGTCTTCTTCGAGTTTTTGAACATCTTCGGCAAAGAAATTGATCATCAGCAGATCAAAGGACACTTCCCGTAGCTCATCAAACCGCATGTGGTCATCAAAGACTTGATCCAGCTGTTCGACCTTGTCCATAAAAGGGGCTTCCGAATCAAAGACCTGTTCAAGCTGAGACAACAGATCTGTAGCGTCCAATCCTTTATATTCCGCATAGGAATTTACTCCTGCATGTAGTGCTTTTTTTACTTTAGTATCCATACTTTTATTCGTTGATAGTAAGCTGGTTATTATTATACACCAAAATTGTTTTGCCCGTTAGCTCCTGACCATAAAAAGGGGTGTTTTTACATTTGGATTTATTGGTTTTATCGTCCAGCTTCCATGTTTGGTGGCTGTTGAATACCGTGAAATTGGCCTTCTCCCCAACCGCAAAAGACGGCACAGGCAACCCCACGATTTCCCTTGGTTTTACAGAAAGATGATCGACGATCTGCTCTTCCGTCAATCCTGCTTTCAACAGCATGGGCAGCACGGTCTGCAAGCCTGTGATTCCGGGTTGAGCAATATGAAATTCCACATTCTTAAACTCGATTTCATGCGGAGTATGCTGCGATACAACCGCATCGATCACGCCTTCTTTCAATCCCTTAAGCAAAGCCTTTACATCTTTTTTCGTACGCAATGGAGGACTTACCTTATAGTCTGAATCAAATCCTTCCAAATCATCGTCTGACAATACAAGATAGTGCGCCGCTACATCACAGGTTACCTTTAGGCCCTTTGCCTTCGCCTTTTTGATCAAATCCACGGATTCGCTCGTGGAGATCGTTGTAAAATGAATCGGAGCCTCATTGTATTCGGCCAAATACAGGTCTCTTGAGATCATCAGTGATTCGGCCAGATTGGGGATACCTTTCATTCCCAGATAGGTGCTCATCACCCCCTCGTTCATTTGATTGCCGGAGGCAATGGACTCATCCTGCGCAAACGAAATGATCAATCCATCAAATCCTTTAGCATACAACAATGCTCTCCCCATTAGTCCTGCCTGCTGCAAAGAATGGTTTCCATCCGAGAAAGCTATCGCTCCACTCAGTTTCATATCGTACAGCTCAGCCAACTCTTTGCCTTCGCGTTTTTTGCTGATCGAACCAACAGGATGTACATCTACCAGATTGCCTTTAGCCGCATTGACCAACAATGAGACTTCCGAACGGCTTTGTAAAGCAGGATTGGTATTCGGATGAACAGCAATTCCTGTGAAACCTCCAGCCTTTGCTGCCGCGGTACCGGATTGTACATCTTCCTTGGTTTCAAAACCTGGTTCTCCAATATTGGTATTCAAGTCAAAAAAACCGGGACAGATGACAGATCCTTTGACATCGATGACCTGAATGTTTTTCTCCGATACTTTTATTTTCTTGCTTATATCCACAATGACTCCATTTTTCACCAAGACATCGACTGTCTGATTATGAAGTTTGTGCGAAGCCAACAACAGCTTAGCTGAAGTAATTAAGATCGTGCTCATCTCTTAGACTATTATTTTAAAGTTATGAAAGTGAAACAAGTTATGGAAGTGATACCTGGATCGAACTTCATTACTATCACACCTTTATAACCATTATCACTTTATTTTGAAGTTATAAAAGCAATACCTGATCGCCATCACTATCGTCACTTTTATAACCTTATCATCTTACAGTTATTATAAACAAAAAGGGCATACCCTAGTATTGCCCTACTTGTGTCTTACTCGAAATACAATGCGTTTTTTGATTGTTTCATCAAAAGACAAATTTAGATAAAATGCTTTGCATTCACGAATGCCGAATGGAAAAAATTTAGTCTCCTTCCCCCCACTGATAGGTCTTAATCTGCAGACCTGCCAAATGCAATATCCTATCCACTACGGTAGCTGCGACCTCCTCCAATGTCGAAGGTTGGCTATAAAAAGATGGACTGGCCGGACATACGATAGCGCCTGCCTCCGTGACCAACGACATATTGTGGATATGGATAAGACTGAGAGGTGTTTCGCGGGTTACAAGGATCAATCTTCTGCGCTCCTTTAAGATCACATCTGCCGCACGGGTCGTCAGATCCGAAGAAGTTCCATGTGCAATACGCGCCAGCGTACCCATGGAGCAAGGACAGACAATCATCGTATCAAAATTTGCCGAACCGGAAGCAAAGGGGGCCATGAAATCGTTTTTGGCGTAAAATCGAAAAGGGTAAGACTGATAAACATCATTCTGAAGCTCAAATTGCCAAACGTCTTTGGCATTGTCTGACATCACAATACCGACTTCTTCTATTTGATCTGCCAAAAGAGCCAGTTTATCCAACAGCACTTTGGCATATATAGACCCTGAAGCCCCTGTGATGGCAACAATTATTTTCTTCTTCATAAGAGCAAAAGTAATGATTTTTGGGTTGGTTTACTATTTTACTATCCTCTAATGTTCACCTTAGCAGTCACTAAAAATTTATCTACCTTTGTACCACATACAACATGACACCAGATTTTTCTTTCCATAGCCCCGAACAAAAAATACGCCACCCTTTGTACACACAAAAAGGTATCGAAGTGTGTTTCAAAAGAGATGATATGATTCATCCTTTTATCTCAGGAAACAAATGGCGAAAATTAAAATATAATCTAATAAAGGCCACAGAAGAAAACAAAAAACATATAGTCACATTCGGTGGAGCATGGTCCAACCATATACTTGCAACATCTTGTGCAGGAGCTACTTTTGGCTATTCAACTGAAGCATTCATTCGTGGCGAGGAAGTGGAAAACCCGATATTGACTATGTGTAAGCTCTTTGGGATGCAGCTACACTTTGTTTCCCGGGAAGCCTATCAGCACAAAAAGGAATTGTTCACTACATCGATTCATAGAGACCATGCCTATTTTATCGACGAAGGGGGATATGGAATAGAAGCAGTTCGGGGTTGCAAAGAGATCATCACCGAGCTTTCGACACCTTATCAGCACATCTTCTGTGCGGCAGGCACTGGTACGACAGCAGCCGGTCTAGCCCTCGCCCTAGCCGAAAATGAGCTAAACAGCCAGTTGCACGTGGTTCCGGTACTTAAGGGTGGAGATTTTATGGCAGAGGAAATGAAAAAGCTCCGTGCTCCTCTACAGCAGACCATATTGCACACCGATTACCATTTCGGAGGATATGCCAAAACGACCCCCGAACTCATCGCATTTGTTAAGGATTTTGTCGCACAGACAGGTGTGATGGTCGAACCAATCTATACAGGCAAGGCCCTCTTTGCCTTGCACCACCTCATTGAACAAAATACTTTCCAAGTGGGTGAACGAATTTTATTTATACATACAGGAGGACTAACAGGGCTCTTGGGGATGCTTGACAAATTTAATTAAGTCAGTATTAAGAAAATTTACTACCTTTTCAACCTGTTTTGCATGACAATGTCCACACCACAAGAATACACATTATCCGATACCAGCATCAGCACGCTGTCCGTATATGATTTACTAAAGCATACATCCGATAAGACATTCGTCCACAATCAGGATTTTCAATCCATCTATCCGCTTACCTTGGCAATAAACACAGGTGCTTTTACCAAAACAAATACTTCAATTAAATATCCCATTGTATATGTCATACAGTCAGGTACATCATTAATGACATCCTGCTCTTGTGGACAGGGGATACATCACCTCTGTGAACACCAGACAGAGGTGATAGCCTGTATCCTGGAAAAGAAAAACTACCGTATATTTTTTGACAAGGAGATGCGCCATCGTCTACTATTACCCAGTGCAAAGGAATACGGATTGGAAGGAGAAACCCATTTGGAGAGCTATTTTCAAGTAACTTATCAAGACGGCAAAATCCATATACAGCCAAGTGTAAAAGAACTGCTCAAAGTAGATGAACCAAACCTCCAGCAACAGTTGTTACCGCAAAGGAAACCCAAATTGTCCCAAAACATCGGATTTGACACAACAAAAAGACAAATTTTGGTGATCAGTAAACATAGGTACTACAATCACCTCCATTTTCTGCTCATGGAAGCCTCAACGACCCAATCCGGAAAAATCAAAAATCCTATTGACAACGTCGATCCGATGCCACTGATATGGCACACACAACATCCATCGGAAATCAAGTTTTACACCGCCCTGCTCACTTTTCTGAACAAATACAGCGAAGACCTCAATTATTCGGAATGGGAAGCTTTGAAACTCATCGTCCAAAATCCTTTGGAACTGGACGCTTACTACCATGACCGAAATGTAGCCGATAATATTTCCACCAAATCGCTAGTGCCGGTAGAACTAAACATAATACGAGCCGAAATCCGACTCACCGTATTGAAAAAAGAACCCTTTTATGAGATTACAGGAGAATTGGTCTTCAATGATCTTTCACTGCCATTCAAACAGGTAGTGATAAAAAATGAATGTTTTATCCTACATCAACATCAGCTGCTCCTTCCCGACAATCCAGACATACTACGCGTACTCAAGTTTTTCAAAGCGCACAACGAAATCCTTCTGATCCATAGCTCAAAATACGAAAATTTTGTACAGACGATATTGTCTCCATTGGAACGATATATACATATACACTATAGCTATATCCACACCGCCACACCTGCACAATTGGCCGAAAAGACATTTGATATCCAACGGATCGTCTACCTGCAACAAGAAGGCAACTATATATCCATCACCCCAGTCCTAAAATATGGAGACGTAGAAGTAGTGGTATACTCCCAAAAGCAGCTGTTAGACACCGATCAGAATGGAAATGTTTTCAAAATTGAACGCAATAGGGAAGCAGAAATCCAACTGACTACAATTGTCATGCAACAGCATGCAGATTTTAAAGAGCAGATCAATGAGCACGAATATTTTTACCTGCACAGAGACAAGTTCTTGGATTACGATTGGTTTTTGGAAGCCTTTGACGCCTGGCGCAAGGAAAACATTACCATATTAGGATTTAATGAACTAAAAAATAATTCACTCAATCCATATCGAGCGAAAATCAATATTCAAGTCATCAGCGGTATGGATTGGTTCAACGCCAAACTTAAGGTACGCTTTGGCAAAAAAGAAGCCTCACTCAAACAATTCCACAGAGCTATCCGCAACAAGAGCAAATTTGTTCAGCTTGATGACGGCACAAAAGGTATCTTACCGGATGAATGGATCACGAAAATCACGCAATACTTTCAAGTAGGTGATATAGACGATGAACTTCTAAAAATACCCAAAATCAACTTTACCGAAGTAGCCTCCCTGTTCGAAAAAGAAGTCTTGAGTGAAGAGGTACAAGCAGAAATCGACCTCTACACTCAAAAATTAGGAAATAGCAAAGAGATTCCGGTAGTACCTGTTCCAAAAGATCTAAAGGCGGAGCTACGAAACTATCAATACGAAGGGCTAAACTGGCTCAACTTTCTCGATGGTTTCAATTTTGGCGGCTGTCTTGCCGACGATATGGGCTTGGGTAAAACTGTACAAATCATTGCCTTTATACTTTCCCAACGTGAAAAGCACGGGCATTGTACCAACTTGATCGTCGTGCCTACCTCTCTCCTATTCAACTGGCAGGAAGAGATAGCCAGATTTGCACCCTCCCTTAGTGTCTACTTACATTACGGCAGTGACCGCCCCAAAGACATACAGCAAATAGAGAAATATGAAGTGATTCTGACAAGTTATGGTCTATTGCTCTCGGATATTCGCTTCCTAAAAACATTCCGCTTCAACTATATCTTTCTCGACGAATCCCAAGCCATCAAAAACCCAGATTCGGAAAGATATAAAGCCGCACGCCTGCTCCAATCCCGAAACAGAATCGTGTTGACCGGGACACCTATCGAAAACAACACCTTTGACCTCTACGGACAGCTTTCCTTTGCCTGTCCGGGCTTGTTGGGCAGCAAACAGTATTTCAAGGACACCTATGCCCTTCCGATCGATAAATTTGAATTCAGCAAACGAGCAGCAGAACTCCATCAAAAAATAAAACCATTCATCCTGCGCCGGACAAAGAAGCAGGTCGCCAAAGAGCTTCCCGAAAAGACAGAGATGGTCATCTATTGTGAGATGAACGCAGAGCAACGAATGGTCTACGAGATGTATGAAAGGGAACTTCGAGAATATATATCCGCCACCGACGAAGAGGAAATCCAAAAGGACAGCATGCACGTACTGACAGGATTGACCAAGCTACGTCAGATCTGCAACTCACCTATACTGTTGAAAGAAGGGCATTCCGGCGCACATGCCGTCAAGATCGAGATATTGCTCCAACAGATAGAAAACAAATCCAGCGAACATAAAATTCTGGTCTTTTCACAATTCGTCGGTATGTTGGATCTGATCAAAACCGAACTGGAGCACAAAGACATCCCTTTCGAATACTTGACGGGCCAAACCAAAGATAGGGGCTCGAAAGTACTCAAATTCCAGACAAACGAACATATCCGTGTATTTCTGATCAGTTTGAAAGCCGGCGGTGTGGGGCTCAACCTCACCGAAGCCGACTATGTGTACCTCGTGGATCCTTGGTGGAATCCGGCAACCGAAAACCAAGCCATAGATCGTAGCTACCGTATCGGCCAAACCAAAAACGTCATTGCCGTCCGTCTGATCTGTTCGGACACCATCGAGGAAAAAATCATGAATCTCCAAAAAAAGAAATCCAAATTAGCACAGGATCTGGTCAGAACGGATGCTTCCCTTTTCAATACGCTGACAAAACAGGATTTATTGGGAATATTGGAGTGATCCGATCATGCCGGTACTTTCCTCGGTTTTTCACGTTCCCATACACGATGCTCTTTCATCACTTGAATAAAATCATCTGTCAAGTTATCACTGCTTTCAAAGATCACACCCTTATCCTTTGCGATAAAAGATCTCTTAGCCAGTTCTTCCGCTCCTTTGGCAAAAGCCAATGCTTTACAATGACGGTAGCCTTCGTTGATAAATTGCAGATAATCGGGATTATCTGCCAATTTCTTGACCGAATCACCATCGGGGGTATAGAACGCATCATACAAGACGGAAGCATCCGTCAGATAAGAATGTTGTACCTCTACTTCTCCCCCTTCTTGATACTTTATTTTACCTACGTGCGAAGCGATCAATACAGCCATTGCACCCTCTTTTTCCAATTGTCTTTTCATCCTGTCCACAGAGGACTGATTCACACCATCATCCACCAAAAAGGCAACTTTCCGACTTTTGATCGTACCTTCGCCGGGCTTGACTTTCATGCTCAGTGCCTCGGATTTTTCTACTTCTGGCTTTTTCGGTTGGATTGGATACTCTGGATGATTTTGTCGGGCAAATTTCAGCGTCAATTCATCTAGTTTCTTCGGCGGTACCAATCCTAAGTTATCTCCTACTTTTTTTGCAAGGTTTTGGTCGACCTGGTTTAGAATGGCTAATTCCCTCCTACGTACGTTCACATCATTTACCTTTGAAAGTTCAAAACTATACGCACTTATAATGTGTTCCTGCTCTTCGGGACTTTGGGAATTAAAGAACAATCTGGCCTGCGTGAAATGATCGGCAAAGGAGTCCGAACGAGCCCTCACCTTAGAGGCGTCTATGGGCTGTTTGTGCGATTGATAGCCCGTTTCACCTTTCAGCATGGCGTGATAAGGACAACCTTCGGCTTTGCTATTTGGAAAATAGCTGACCGCGCCTTTGGGAATATCCATTCTGGAGAATCCGTCTTTTTGATTGTTGTGTTTTCCGTTGATGGGTCTATTTATCGGCAATTCGTGGAAGTTTGGCCCACCCAGCCGGTAATTCTGCGTATCCATATAAGAGAAAATCCGTCCCTGCAACAGTGGATCGTCCGAAAAATCAACACCGGAAACTACTCTACCAGGGTCGAAAGCAGCCTGTTCGGTTTCTGCAAAAAAGTTTTCGGGATTACGGTTGAGCGTCATCGTTCCGATGATCTGTACAGGAACCAATTCTTCGGGAATGATCTTTGTTGGGTCAAGAATATCAAACGAAAATTTCATTTCATCTTCTTCGGGGACAAGTTGTACACCCAAATCCCATTGCGGAAAGTCACCATTCTCAATAGCTTCCCACAAATCCCTACGGTGAAAATCTGCATCAAAGCCCGATATTTTCTGTGCTTCGTTCCACGCCACAGAATGTACGCCCAATCTCGGTTTCCAATGAAACTTGACAAAAGTGCCTTTTCCTTTTGCATTGACGAATTTGAAGGTGTGTACCCCAAAACCTTCCATCATCCGCAGGCTTCGGGGGATAGCCCTGTCCGACATCGTCCACATGGTCATGTGCGCAGCCTCGGGCATAAGTGACATGAAATCCCAAAAAGTATCATGTGCCGAAGCGGCCTGTGGAATTTCGTTGTTGGGTTCGGGTTTGACAGCATGCACCAGATCGGGGAAGTTCATCGCATCCTGAATGAAAAATACGGGAATATTATTGCCCACAAGGTCATAGTTGCCTTCCTCGGTATAGAATTTTACCGAAAAGCCCCGCACATCCCTAGCCAGATCGGTAGACCCCTTGAATCCGGCAACCGTAGAAAACCGTGTAAAAACAGGCGTAACAGCTCCTTTTTTCAAAAAGGCAGCAGTAGTATATGCAGACATATCAGCTGTAGCCTCAAAGACGCCGTGTGCTCCCGATCCTCTTGCATGCACTACCCTCTCCGGGATACGCTCCCGGTCAAAGTGCATCAACTTGTCAAAGAAAACATGATCCTGTTGCAAAGAAGGCCCTCGGTCACCTGCTTTAAGCGTGTTATTGTTGTCATACACCGGTACACCGTCGTTGGTGGTCATTACTTTGTTGTCATTATCCACCACATGTTGGTCGATATGCATTCCTTTTGGATTTTTCTGCTCTTTCATGGCCAAATATTCTAAATAGGTTTATAACAAAATAAAAACAGTTTTAGAGAGGTTGTTAAAGACTAATACAAATCTATATCACTTCACATATAACATATATTGCCGTATTTTGTTTTGGGACATGAAAAAGTCAATTATTAAAGAAAGATAATGGATAATCATCAAGCTAACACATCTAGACATCTGAATATTTTTTTAACAATAAAAACCGTATCCCTGATTTTATTGTTTAGCACGAATAAGTAAGATTAAACATAGTGTAAATACCTGAAAACAGGTATTGCGATAGCTTATCTTTTTTTATATCTTTATTAAGCCAATAATACCAACAACATGATGTATCGGGGCTTTTGGGGACAAACTAGTTATAAAAAGCAGAAGAATAACACATTACCTAAAAAATGAGTGATAAAGTCGAAACTGTCTATAACATCTGGCATTCCCACGACAACTATCTGGGGAAAAAGTCTATGGCTCCTGCCATCACCGATGTCGCCCACTACTTTGCCAACTTATTCTGTCCCGGTGACTTTTACTACTATGTCATTGATTCACCAACGCTGATATTTGATGTAGTCAGCCCTTCTGTCAGCAAACTACTGGGTATCCCACAAGATGAAATAAGCCTACCGCGCCTTATCAATCTCGTCCATCCCGACGATATAACCTTTATGATGCGTTGTGAAGATGTCGTAGCTTATTTTTTGAAACATTGCGTTTTGCCCGAAAAAATGGTCAAATATAAAATTACCTATTGTCTTCGTGAACGCACATTGCATAAGGGATATCGTCTGTTCTTGTTGCAAACCATTACGATGAAAACCACTGAAGAGGGAGCCCTACTCAAAGTATTCGGTTGCCATACGGATATTACGCACATCACAAAAGTGAATAACCATAAGCTCTCTTTGATCGGCCTGGATGGAGAGCCGAGTTATATGGATCTGGATGTGTTTGATGACAATGTCTTTGAAAACTACGAACCGTTTGACCTAAAAGGTATTATCATCGAATCACCTTATTCCAAGCGCGAGATCGAAATCATCAAAAATATAGCATTAGGTATGACAACAGATGGTATTGCAGACAAACTTTTCGTCAGTCGGAATACTGTAGAGACCCACCGTAAGAATATCCTCAAAAAATCAAACTGTAAAAATACCGCCGAACTTATCGCACAGTGTATCCGTTATGGATACATTTAATATTAAACTTTTCCAAAGTTTTGAAACTTTGGAAAAGTTATCTAAAATTTACTTTATTTTCCCGGAGCAGGTTTAGGCGAAGCATAATCGTCCCCATCGTCAAAGCCTGGATTATCGGCAATGAGTAAATTCTGTGGAGTAAGCTGTATTTCCAGCGAATAATTATTCTCTCCGGTTTCCTTGTAGCTGATCACGCCTGTCTGCGGTTCCACGTTGGCAAGGAGCGTTGTCTCCGGTGCGATGATACGTACCTTATCTTTACCGATCCATTCTATGATGCCGACCTGACTGTAGGATTCAAAGGTGCTTTTAGCCACCACCTCATACTTGTCGCCTTTGATCGTCATGTTGTAGATCTCATTATGTGTATTTTGTTCGTAAGTAGATTTACTCCACCCTAAATAGTTCTTGACCGGTTGCTTTTCTTCTGTCTTGAATATCGTAGCATTGACATTGGGGTGATCGGGAATCTCTATTTCGACTTCTGGCCTTTTTCCGGATTTGTCTACACTAAAAGTGATCACAACACCATCTTTTGACAGTTCCAGATCATAGTCTTGCTTTTCCGGAACAGAGGTATTGCTTTGCATCTCATATCGTTGCCCATCGAAAAATACCACAGCACTTACTCCTACACCCGTAACGAGAATGTTAAAATAGCCCGTAGACCCAACCAACACGCCACTGTAATGTCCCCAATTGCTATTTACAAATTTAGGATTAAATGTATCCTCGTCTTTCTGGCGATCCGGATCTCCTTTTGAACAACCGATAGTCATCATCAGGACAATTATACTGATCAACCATTTTGCGAAATTCTTATTCATTTTGTTTTTCATAGTATATTTAATCTTGGTTCTCATTTCAATAAGAACAAAAATACTATATCTACATACACTCCGGCAATACTTGAAAACAGGTATTTTTACCCCGAATGCATTCAAAAAATCTGTACTAAAATTCTCTAAAGAAAAATTGTTTTGTAGCCAAATGTCAGGACAATTCGCTCATGGTTTTTTTAGCACCTTTTCTTACCATACCTTTGTCATATTCACTAGATAAAGATGAAAACAGAAACTAAATTTTTCACGTCATTATACGGATACACTGCTACGTAACATGGATACAGACGCACCATGATTTACAAGAAACAGATAGTAATTTGTGTCAAACTACATCTGATTTTGATGAATCATATAGAATTCATTAAGGTTTCATAATGATCATTCATATTCTTTTATACATTTTTAGCAAATTCAGCCGGTTTCTTTCCAAACTATACCTTCTGTGAAACGGATATTGCTCGGTACAACATAATGTGTGCATACTTTGCCGTGTATAGAGAGCAATTTAAATCAAGCTAATATTTCTCTTTAGTAAACACTATTAAATCAATATGGAATATATATTTCATTAAAAGAATGTTACGTAGCAAGAGAAAGAACTAGATGCTGTATATTCCGACGTACGGGTAGCCTTGGAACCATGATAGATCGTCTATAAACAATTACACATCATTTGAGTACAAGTACGAATAGTTTAGAAACAAGCAGAAGTTATTGGACAGAATCTCACCTATCCAACTCCTTTCAATCAACAGCATCTTTTTCCTCAAGAGGCTTATCCCTGTCTGGTTATTGCCGTCACTCACCATGGAGAGAGGCAAAAAATGGTCGTACCATGAAGTTATACCAATACATCCCGGATATTCACATCTCTATCAAACATTGATTTTGCATAAGGACATAGCGGCACAATCTTCAGATTATTGTCCCGCACATATTCAATAGTCTTATCGAGCAATACCCGACCTATGCCCTTTCCCTTTTCATCCGGATGCACTTCGGTATGATCGATGATAATCTTGTCTGCCCCCGCAACGGAATACGTCATTTCCCCTATCTTCTTATTGTCTTCCATCGCAATGAAAGCACCTTTGGTTTCTGTTATTTCATGTTTGACTATCATAATACTCCTTAAAAAATACACACCCATACTACTTTCAAACGAAACTTGCACAAGCTATATCTAAAACAACAGAAAGTTAAATATGTTCTAAGAAGCTATCTGGAATTTGTAGTCTACACGGATTTTATATCCGCCAGCACTCGCATTTTTCAAAAGGAATGTTTATTTTAGCCCATATTTTTTCCGTGGTTCCAATGCGTATTTCATTTTTCAACACTTTTTTTATTGTCCTTCCATACTGTTGGGTATGCTTATTTTCCTCCACTTCGCTCTACAGCCAATCGTCTACAGACAGTTTGCAGATTAACCTACAACCTGTGCAGGTCAAGGTTTATTTCCTACAGCAACCACTGATGAGCATCACCTCCCCGACACACATATTATCTGCCCACACATTGGCGCAACAAAATACAAATTCATTCATTTCCTCGGTCAACACGGTTCCCGGCATCCGCATGGAAGAACGCTCTCCGGGTTCTTACCGCCTGGCTATGCGGGGCAGTCTCATACGTTCGCCTTTCGGTATTCGCAATACCAAAATATACATCGACGAATTTCCTTTGACAGATGCCGGAGGAAACACCTACCTCAATCTATTGGATCCCAACAGCATAGCCTCCATAACGATCATCAAAGGCCCAGATGGCTCCCTGTTTGGGGCCAATTCGGGAGGTGTAGTCCGGATTGCTCCCAAAGGATTTGACGATATACAGAATGGTATAGATATGACAATCGCAGGAGGATCCTTCGGTCTATTCCAAGAACAATTGTCTATACAACAACGTCCCAGCGACAAATACCAATTCTCATTTGATCAATCTTTCTCACGTTCGGATGGCTATAGAGAACAAACGGCATTGAACAAAAAAACATTTCAGACCACACATCAATGGCAATATTCACCTAAAAATCAGCTCCGTATTTTCGCCTTGTACACTGACCTAGGCTATCAGACACCGGGCGGACTTACTCAGGCACAGTTTGATGAAAATCCCAAAATGTCCAGACGACCTGCCGGACCGACCCTCGGTGCCAAAGAACAGAAAGCTGCCATATATAACAAAACAGGTATCTTGGGTATTACACACAACACGCAAATCAAACCACAACTTTCCCATACCCTCAGTGTATTTGGATCGTACACAGATTTTGAAAATCCTTTTATCACAAACTATGAATTTCGGGATGAAAAAAATCTAGGTGCAAGAACATATTTTTCTTGGCATGGACATAAACAAGAAACGGTCTGGGAAATGCAATTGGGTGCCGAAAGCTATTGGGGATGGAACAAAAGAAAAAATTATACCAATGAAAAAGGTGTGCCGGGCACAATAATGGACGAAGACGAATTGGACAACCTCCAAGTGAATATATTCTATCGGGCAATGGCCCGATTCTGGGACAGATGGACCTGGGAAGCATCATTGGGCTACAACAAGAACAATGTACGCTATGAAGAAACTTTCCCTATCATTGACCAGCCCAAAGGAAAAATTGATTTTTCGGGTATATGGATGCCAAGGCTAGCCTCGTCTTATGCTTTTAGTGATCATTTTGTATGGCGTGCATCCATTGCCAAAGGCTACTCTACCCCTACTATTGAGGAAATACGCCCTTCTGATCGGATAATTAATACCAGCCTCCATGCAGAAACAGGAACCAACATAGAAACCGGTTTGCGATATACACTTTCTTCGCAAAAGCTTCTTATAGACCTGACTGCCTACCAATACAATGTGCAAAACGGCATCGTAAGACAAGCCAACGAACAAGGTGAAGATTACTATGTCAATGCCGGCAAAATGAAGCAAAAAGGTATTGAGGCCAGCATTTGGATAAATGCCCTCACTCCCCGACCCAATGGAATATGTAGATCTCTGTCCTTACAGTCTGCAGTGGCTTATCAGCATTACCGCTTTGGTGAATATCGTGTTGAAGACAAGGATTACAGCGGTAAAAAAATGACCGCTGTACCGGATTGGACATGGTCAAACAGTTTACAGCTCAACATCTTGAAAAGCTATAATCTGTATATACGTCATTACTTCATGTCGGATCTGCCATTGGATGACGGAAATACGATGTTTGCAGACAAGTATCATTTATTGCAAGCCAAATTGAGCATGACACTGCCTTCAATAATTAAAAAGACTAACCTACAACTCTTTGTTGGTGGAGATAACTTGTTGAACGAAAAATATAGCCTTGGCAACGATATCAATGCTTTCGGTGGGAGATACTTCAATCCGGCCCCAAGTCGTAATTTTTATGGGGGTGTGAAGGTAGGGATAAAATAAGAAACGGCCACAATCAGTGGCCGTTTCTTATTTTAATCCTTTCTATAAAGGCAATGCAGCTCCCATGACTGTAGTGCCTGTCCGGGAACCATTGTTTTGATCTTGCAAGTAATAATTCTCGTCTAAGTCGAGGTTTGCTCCCAATACCTGAAGTTGTAACAATGTCATGCCAAACAAAGTTGCAGGAGTATTGTTCAATACCGGTAAAGATTTACCAAAACCTGTACCATATTGTGCAAATGGAGAAAACATGGTAGACGGATCGAAAGATTGCCCCGCTTCTATGGCCTTGTCATAATTATACACAGCCGACCCGACAATACTGGATTGCAGATTTATATTTGCTCCCCCGATTTCATTTGCATGTCCCGTGTTTCCTGATACGATCGAGTTGTATATATTTATCGTGTTGGCTGTAGGGCTGTTATTATTAAACACACCTGATCCCCCATTGCTAGCGGCATTGCCCACACCTCCCTCATTGTTACTGATCGTCGTATTGATGATATCTACCGTAGAGCCACCATACGCCGTGATGCCGGCACCGAAACCTGTTCCTATATTTTTATTGCCGTAAATAGAACAATTCACGATGGTGTACCTAGAGCGTTCACGAGAATATATGCCTGCCCCTACACGTGCAAAACCTACAGCACCAACTTGATTATCAGCAATCGTCACGTTATACAGGTAATTATACGTATCCACACCCGTGTTGAGGCTATATATGCCTCCTCCTACACCATTGGCAATATTTCCGATAACTTCCGAATCATACATGTACAGGGTAGAACCATCATTCCAGATACCTCCACCATTACTTATCCCTCTATTATTCGAAATACTGGTATTTCGCATGATGACTTCGGCTTGTGCCAACATATATACGCCGGGAATATGACCATCCGATACATTATCATGGATTCGACAATTGTCAAGATGCAATTTTGACTTGACCACGACCAATCCTCCTCCATAATTTCTCGCCACGTTTACGCCATTGACACTGACATTTCCAGACGAACCGGCATGGCCCTTGCTGATTATGATCCCACGCATAGATACGTAATGGTCTCCTTCGGGGATAGCAGACACGACAACAACGTGATAATTTTGGTCATTACCGCTCAAAACAACAGGATAAATTTCCGGGTCGGCCACACTTCCTTCTGTCGCATCGGCAGGATAACCGCCAATGATATGTATATTCTGCGCAATCTCAAAAGTATGATCATTCGCATTGGCGGTACTACCTCCTGTAACCGTAACAGTCGGTACATACGTACCTCCGGCTATATGGATAAAATCACCGTCTTTTGCCTCTTCCAAAGCCGCGGCTAAAGTGGTGGCATCTGTCCATGAAAGTCCGTCTTTATCGGGGTTGCCCGACATCTTCACATGAAAATGCCTTGTCTCATCAGGTGCAGGCTCACCACCTTCCTGAATAAGGGTCATTTTGACTTGCGTATCACCCGTTATATATCCGATGATCTCTGCCGTACGAGCCGTTGTGACCCTGTTTCGCGCAATAGCTACTTTGAAGGTACCCGTACCCTCCCCGTTAGGCTTGACAAAAGTCAGCCAATCTACATTGGTTTTAACGCGCCAAGGTAAATTAGCCACGATCGGCAACTCAATAGTATCCAGCTTACTAGGAACGGTAATCGTCAACTCTGGAAATGATATTTCTGGTGTATCAGCCTGAAAGCTTTCTAAATCAATCTTGTAACATGATGTCACAAAGATTTGTAATAAGATCATGAAAAATCCAATTTTCCCTAATCGATTGAGAACTGTATTCATGGTCATCTTTTTATTGTGTTTTAGATATAATTAATAAACCTGTCGCGACAGCACGCTCTTGCCCGCCATTATCAGAAGGCCAATTGCGAATCTCAAACCGGTCGGCGGCAAATGACGGCGTATTGCGTACAAAGAAGGTACTGGAACCTCCACCATCAAGATTGACCGCCTGATACGCACCCAAAGCCTTCATACATTTGCCCAGCGATTCATAATTCATCCCATTGGAATAATGAAAATTACGACCGTCGATGACCATAATATAGACGGTATTGCCATCTTCGGACACACCGATACACGTACGGGGTTCAACAGTGAAATCTGTCTGAGACACGACTATACCGTCTGTCACCAAAGTAGCCCGGGCCCCTACCGCCTCCATAATGTTCGGTGCAATAGTCTGATATAAAGCCCTGTCACCGACAGCGGCTTTTCCATTGTCTAAGATCCCAAAGAAAGTGGTATATATATCCGGAAAGGTTGTGCGAATAGCTACCCCTTCTTTATACAAAATACCTCGGGGCGTACCATTGGTACCATCAAAGAAATCTCCGTTCACTCCACCCCATACCTTGTGTCCTTCCGCATCTTCGAAAGTGGCTTGAACCGTCATACGCTGCCTGCCAAAAGCAGGGGCATTGTTGGGTGTAGACGCTTCTATCAAAATATTTGGATTGGTCAGGTCGACTTCAAAAATAGAGAGCTTCATAGCCAATCCTATGGAAGATAAATAACGGACTTCGGTAGCTTGCAAACCATCTACTACCACATAACTGGTATCCGAAAACACTTTACTGACCAAATCCGTACCTTCTACCAAACGTCTGGTCACATCCGTTTTGGGGATGGCGACATAGACATCATAAGGTTCTATTGTCTCCAGTTCCCTATCACATGCCCCCAAACAAAGGGTCATATGCACAAGAAACAAGAGGTATAAACGATTCATACGTATCTTTTTCATTATTGTCATGTTTAATAGCCAAGATTAGGTTCCAAGTTCGTATTGTACTGCAATTCACGTCCGGGGATGGGCAATAAAGTCTGATGAGATTTTATTCCTAATTTCTCAATCGCCTTATTCGTACGAACCAAATCATAATATCTGAAATTTTCTCCCATCAACTCCAAACGTCTCTCCTCCAATATCGCTTCGATAAACTGATCGTCAGAAGTCACACTGATGGACGATAGTCCACGAAAGTTACGCAACTCGTTCAGACGTGGCAAGCCGTTTACACGCCCCTGTGCCTCTGCACTGATCAGATACATCTCAGCTATCCTCGAAATAATCACCGGATCCTTTCCTGTCTGTCCACTAGGATATTTATTGACACAGTCTGTCCCTACGATATTGATGATAGAAATATCTTTACGTTTGTCCGTTGCTACATAGGCATTGACCAATTGTTGAGAGACACGATAGCTCCCTTGCCCTTTGTTAGGATGTGCATAGGAATAAAACAGGTCGGAAATATTGTTGGTTGATTCTTCGGACAAGTTTTCAAAGGCAAAAATGATCTCTGTATTTGCCTGCTTCCGAAAGATCTTCTCAAAAGTATCCAATTTATACTTACCTGATGTAATCAAGCTTTCGGCCAAACTAGCTGCTTGGGTCATTTTTCCCTGACTAAGCATAACTCTGGCCTTCAATGCTGTCGCCGCATCTGCCGATACATAATAATAATTGGCCGAAGTAGTCAACAGGGACAATGCCGCATCCAGATCGTCTTCGATAAATTCCCATACGTCCTCGACAGGGTCACGAAAAGGCTTATCTAAGGTATTTTCCCGCAAAATAGGAACCCTGCCCCACCTTGTTACGAGACTATAATAAATATACGCCCGAAAATAATATGCTTCGCCCAACGTTCTATTGCGTGCGGCAGAAAGTTCCATATCCTCACAAACGCCAATGACGTTGTTCACCTGAAACAATGCTCCATAATAACCGTTCCAACCTCCGCCCACCATGGAATTCAAAGGAGAAAGAATAGTATTGATGAGATCAAAAGGAGCCCCGGAAGCTGTATGGATATCACCACCTAACAGATCAAACAAAATAAAAGCATATACACCGGGATCATTCTGCATATCATTGTACATACCTAATCGCAATGCAGGAAGATCTGAAGGTGTAACAGCTTTTGGAGACATCGCCGAATACGGGTACAGGTCAAGCTTATTGCCACAAGATCCTGTCATCAGCAATATTCCAAATAGCGCACTTAGATATATTAATTTCTTTTTCATCTTGATTAAAGGTTAATGTTTACACCTAGATTATAAGTCCTCGGTTGTGGTGTATTAAACCAATCCGTACCAAAAAAACGAGGATCTAAATTTTTGCTCACTTCAGGATCCCATCCCGAATATTTCGTCCACAAAAACAGGTTATCCACTTGTCCGTATATTCTGATATTATTTACTGAAAAGTTTTTCACTTTAAAGGATGGTAAATGATAGCCCAATGTCACGGCCCGCAGACGAATAAAAGAACCATCCTCCAGAAAACGGGTCGAATTGCGGGTATTGAAGGTTTCACCTGCTATCGCTCTCGGGTAGACATTCGTGCTTCCCGGTCCGGTCCATTGGTTGACCACATATTCCTCCAATTGGGCAGTACGGTATCCTATACGGGCCAATGCAGAGGGTTTGGATTGATTATAGACATTATTGCCATACATGAACGTAGTCAATACATCTAGTTGTAGATTTTTATAATTAAATTTATTGTTCCAGCCTCCGGAGAATTTTGGATTGGAAGAGCCTATTACGACACGGTCATTATCATTGATAATCCCGTTTCCATCCAAATCGGTCCATCGCACATCTCCCGCTCTAACTCCCAGATCAAACTGAGGTTGGGGTACCTCACCGTCATACTGGTATAAGCCTTCCATTTGGAACAAATAGAACGAGCCAATATCTCTTCCGACCTGTAAAGCACGGTTATCACCGATAGAAATCGGCAAATTATCATTGTCAATCAATGATAAAATCTTATTCTTATTGTGTGCTATATTGAAATTGGTGTTCCACTTGACGGATCCCAAATTAAAATCGGTGGAAGCCGAAAATTCTACCCCCCTGTTTTCCATGGATCCGATATTGCTCGTGATGGATGTCATACCCGTCGTAGCATGAATTGGCATGCTATACAATAAATCTGTGGTCTTTTTGTAATAGACATCAAAAGATAAATCCAGCTTACGGCCAAACAGACTGATATCAAAGCCAAAATCATACTGATCTGCTTTTTCCCAAGTCAAGTCTTCATTTCCAAAGGACGATACGGAAATACCACTTTCATTACCATAATTCTGACCTCCAGACATCAATGCTTGATAGGCATAGCTACCGATACCTTCTTGGTTTCCGGTCTTGCCATAACTTGCACGGATTTTTATATCCTGGTTGTTATCCCCCATAAATTCTTCTTTGGACACATTCCAGCCAAAGGAAATAGACGGGAAGTATCCCCAACGATTGTCTCGATGAAATTTGGACGATCCATCGGCACGTAGGGTAGCCGTCATCATATACTTATCGTCAAAAGCAACGGTACCCCGTCCAAAATAAGATTCCAGAGCATACTCACTCATCGCACCACTCGCTCCAAATATCTCCGACGCTACTGAAATAGTCACTAGCGATGGTGTCGGAAATCCTCTTGCATCCACACCGGTATTTCTGATCTGTTGATTTTGGAATGAATGTCCAACCAATCCTGTTACTTCAAGTCTGTCAAACTTCTTTTGGTAGTTCACCGTATTTTCGTACAGATAACTCTGTATCAACCTATTGTAATCAAGAAACCGTCCTACACCTGTTCCATAAGGATGATGCTCGTTGAAGTATGTGTAGTCATACGTATAACCTATATCGGCATTGAATGAAGATTTGAACGATAGATTTTCTGTAAGCGTGATATTGCCGTAGAAAGTTCCTAAGTATCTAAAATTATCCACATAGGCAACTTGTTCATTGAGAATTTGTGCCGGATTGTGATAGACCAGTTCATCCGTACCACCGACATAGTAATCACCGTTAGGTTTGAATGGCCTGTCAAACGGCCGCTGACCTATCGTACGGCCAATGATGGTTGTACCGGCATTAGCACCGGGTATCTGGTTGTTACGAATAAAGTTTCCCACATTGTTAGCCCCCAGCTCTAGCCAATTATTGAATCTATGGGATAGCTTCGCGGTGACATTATACTTTTCGATAGAATTATTCTTAAAAATCCCCTCTTGATCGGTATAGCCAAATCCCAAGTAATAATTTGTATGGGGTGTTCCTCCTGAGAAAGTCGTATTTAAGTTTTTGAAGTAACCCTTTTGCAATACCAATCCCACCCAGTCCGTATCTGGCATATCGCCAAAAGGGTTGCTGATCGGTATTTTGTAATTGACATCACCGGGCGCAAGGCCGTATTGTACATTATAATTGTGCTGTCCCTGGTTAAATTGTTGCACGTGCAAATCAGAGTTGGCAATTTTCACCTTACTCCGATTGGGAAATTCCGAAAATCCCGTGCTCAGATCTACCCGGATATTGTTCACGCCATTTTTTCCGGATTTGGTCGTGATCAGGATCACGCCATTGGAAGCCCGCGAACCATAAATGGCAGCCGAAGCCGCATCTTTCAGCACTTCTATGGATTCGATATTAGCATGGTTCAAAGCTGCCAATGGGCTATACGTCTCCCCAAAATCATATAAGGACATATTCGCCGTATTGATAGGCACCCCATCGATTACATAAAGCGGATTGTTGCCTGCGCTGATTGACGAAAAACCCCGCACAGAAATCCGTTCTCCTGAAGCAAGGTTACCGGACCCGACAGATACATTTACACCTGCTATCCGACCTTCCAATAACCGTGTAGGACTGGCGACCTGACGGACATCTTCATCTTTTACTTTAAAGCTACCGATTGCACTGGTCACCAGCTCTTTCTTTTGGGTTCCATAGCCCACGATCACCACTTCGTCCAAACCGCTCAACGAAGCTGACAAATCGACCTGCAGGACCTGTCCTTGCTGAAAGGCCAATGTACGGGAAGTAAAACCGAGAGCCGTCACGATCAGACTTCCCGATGATACAGGGACAGAAAGTCTAAAATATCCGTTTTCGTCGGTCGCAGTAGCTAGGTTGCTGTTGGCCAATGACACCGTAGCTCCGACTACAGGATGATTATTAGTGTCTTTGACATAGCCCTGCACGGTTTGCTGCACCTCTGATTCATTCTTATCCAGCTCTTCTTTGGGCTTAATCAGAACAATATTATTATCCAATGCGTACACTAAACCATTGGGTGTCAAAACCTTATTCAACACCTCAGTAAGATCTTTATTTTTCACAGACAAGTCCAATGCATCTAAATTCTTTAAGTGTGCATTGTTATAAAGAAAGTCATAGTTCGTTTGCTTTTGGATAGCTTCCAACACCTCTTGGAAACTTGCTTGTTTTACATTAATGGAAATCTTTTGTCCGAATGTCGATGCACTGGCATACATCATGGTTCCGAACAACAATAAAGAAACCAATTTCATAATTAACAAGTATTTATATAACCCTCCCATGGAAAAGAGCGGATTAATCGTAAAAATATGATACATTTGAAAAGTATTTGGTAAATAATTTACTGTTAACAAGGTTATTTATTTAATCCATGTACATCTTGCGGAAGCGTGGCAGCGCTTCCGTTTTTTTATGTTTTTATTTCATCACGATGACCCTCCCTTCTATGATTTTGAATTTTATATTGGAAATCTTCTCGATGTTGTCCAATACCTCGGTCAGATTTCTCGTTCTTTTGATCGCTCCTGTAAACCGTTCATCCGAACGAACTTCATAATCTACACCCTTGATGGCGTACCACCGCTGAATATCTTCCAAAATCTCCTGAATAGAAGCATTGCTAAATCTAAAATATCCTTCTTTCCATGCCATGATTTGCTGTACATTGACCTTTCTTTTGGTTATGTCTTTTCCATCTATCGACACGGCCTGTTCGCCCGGACGGAGATCCACTCGTTTATTTTCATGGTTTACCCGTACAGCCCCTTCCAATAAGGTCGTCTGTACCTGCATTTGATCCATATAGGATTTGATATTGAAATGTGTACCGAGTACCGTAATATCTGTACTTTTCGTATGGACGACAAAGGGTTTTTCCTTATTGTGTGCCACCTCAAAATACCCTTCCCCAACTAATTTGACACGACGATCCGATGTATTAAAATCAGAAGGGATCTGCAGTTTAGAATCTGAATTAAGAAAAACCAGAGAACCATCGGGCAGATGCAACGAAAAAGAGGTACCCTTAGGTGTACTGAACAGGTGAAAATGATCCTCGCCTTTGGTTGCTGGATGATAGGCTTCTTCGTCAAATGACATCGCAATCGAACCATCAGACAGCTTTGTTAATAACACACCGTCGTGATTAAAGTGAAATGCTGGGCTATCATTAAAATCAATAGTTGTCCCATTTGCTAATTTCAATAGAGCGTCAGCATGTTCAGGCAAGGTTAAAAGACTATCTTGTATAATATGGGAGACCGTAGATACAGGCAAGACAGATGTATGCAGCTTAAAATAATATGTCCCGATAGTCAATATTAATACAGCTGCTGCTACACTCCACCATCTTCCGACAAACTTATGCCAACGAACTTTGCCCGCATTTGGCTTATTTTCTAATATTTGTCTATAGATCCGTTCCTGATCAAAATCGGATCGCCCCTCAATATTGGCATATCGATCAAGGGAGGTCAAAAAATCATCTTCATGATCATCTAGATCTTCAAGCAATTCTTGCAGCTCTGATTCAGAAATTTGATTCTTTATGTATTTTTCAATGAGATAATGGAACCTTTCTTTATGCACAGAATAATTATTTTAGTTTTATAATTACTCTTAGTACACACGAGAAACAAAAGGGGACTAGTGGAAAATAGAAAAAAATGAAAATAATGTCCAAAAGTACAGATAGTCGGACTTTTCCAATCCGTTACGCAGAAATTTAAGTGCTTGAACGATATGGTTTTTTACTGTATGCGCTGATAATCCGAGTTTATCGGCAATTTGTTGGTGGGTAAACCCCTCTTCCCTACTCATTTTCCATATCGTACGTTGCCTTTCGGGCATCTGTTCTACAGAATGACGTAGTAGTGTATTCAGTTCATTATAACTAACTTTATTTTCCTCCTCCATCAATACGGAATTGAGATAAAGTTCTTTTACAGCCTGTTGATCATATCTGAGGGTTCTTAGCTTATTAAAGCATATTCGTTTGCCGATAACGTACAGGTACGGCCATATGGATTTTTCGGTATCTACTTCCTCCCGATGTATCCATAGCTTGAGGAAAGTTTCCTGTACCACCTCTTCTGCCCACTCCTTATTCTTCAAGACTTTGTAGCCCAATGAAAAGATGCTCGGACTGTATGCAATATATAATTCTCTGAAAGCAGCTTCGTCACCACATTTCAACAGAATCAATATATTTTGTGCATCCTTCATAATATGTTTGGAAGAAATTGGCTTAACAAACTTAAGCTAACTATCCGATAAAAACAAATCTTGATGCAAAGCTAATATTCTTGTATTAAGCTAATATTAAAAAAGCATTTTGCGAAAAATAAAAACCAAAAGAGGGCAAAAAGTCAAATAAAATCGCTTAAATTGTCACTCTGAGGCTTGTCGACTACGAATCAGGCATCAGGGGAGTATTGCATGCTTCTTCATGACCTCCAATACAAAAGGTTCAATTTTATCAGCCATACGCATGAAGCCCAGATCGTTCGGATGTGTGCCATCGGTCGTGCCTTCATGATCATGTCCCAACAGAAAATCATCGTCTAAATAATACAGACCTTTTACACCTTTGGCAATCAGTTTCTGGTATTCAGCTTTCCATTGCCTATTTTGCTCCCGATTTCGGACATTCCAGTTTTGATTAAAAAAACTCAATTCACGTACAACAGAAGGTATCATGACAATGGGAATATTCGGGTGTTTTTTGCGGATATATTCTACTAAATAGGCCGTTCTGCCCGCAACTTGTTCGGGTGATGAATTGGGTACACAGTCCAGTACAAATACGTCTGGGTTTATATCACCCAACATATGCACGACCTCTTTTTCCATACGGGCATTTCCGCTGATACCAAAGTTGACAAAATTCAATCCCGTTCTACGGGACATAATCGCAGGATAAGCCATGCCCGAACGACTAGCTGATGCGCCATGTACGATACTAGATCCATAGACGACGATATTTTTTTTGAATGGATTGGACAATGGTTCTACAGTATACCCCTCTGTTACGCCTATTTGTAGATTTTTGGTTTCATCATACAAGGGAAGATAGACCAAAAACTCTTTTTCGTTTGTTCCCAGATATTCGGCCAACTTAAGTTCTTCACATTCCTTGATCGTGCCCTTGGAACTGGCATATTGCCATTGTCCTTGTGCATTCTTTATATAGACATCCAAACCTTTATTGGCAATAGCCGTCAAATTTAACCCGACTCTTCTCTTAGTCACACACCATTTGGCATAAATTTCGGGAGCATTGGTTTTAAAAGTCACAAAAAGGCCCGCACTATTTGTATATAACCTTTTCACCGCGGCAGGCATATCATTGTATTTCAATGTATCTACGCGGTGGTATTTTTGCGGGGTATCAAACAACTTACCGTAAACAGGCAATTCAGTAAATCGAACCGGAGTTTTTTGTGCAAGAGCAAATTGTATGATACAAACAGCTATAAATGACAGTAAAATTTGTTTTTTCATGGAATAGTTTATAACGTAAGAAACCTATAAGGCTTCAAAAACCTTATAGGTTTAATTATTTGATTCTTCTTAAAACAAAGACGGATAACGTTGCGGATTAACATCATGCATAACCTCATAGACGATCTCCACCACATCATCGGCCGAAGGTTTGGTAAAATAATCCCCGTCCGAACCATAAGGAGGACGATGGGCCTTGGCACTCAATGTCCTCGGCTGGCTATCCAATGCAAAATACCCTTGTTGTTCTTCGAGGATCTTCTGCAAGATATAAGCAGAGGCGCCTCCGGGCAGATCCTCATCTACCACCAAAAGCCTATTGGTCTTTTGTAAGGATTTTGCACAAAGATGCTCCCTATCAAACGGTAACAAACATTGTATATCGATTATTTCGATGGAAATACCAACTTTTTCCAATTCCAAAGCCGCTTCTTGCACGATCCGTAAGGTCGATCCATAGGACACGACCGTGATATCCTGCCCTTCACGGATTAAATCGGCAATACCAATAGGGACAGTAAATTCCCCCACATTGAGTGGTAATTTTTCTTTCAACCTATACCCATTCAGACATTCAATAACCAATGCCGGATCATTCATTTTCAACAAGGTATTGTACATACCTGCGGCCTGCGTCATATTGCGAGGGACACATACGTGTAGACCTCTCAGACTTCCGAGGATGACCGACATAGGCGATCCCGAATGCCAGATACCTTCCAGGCGATGCCCTCGGGTACGGATGATCAAAGGAGCCCGTTGCTGTCCTTTCGTTCGATAGCTCAACGAAGCCAGGTCATCGCTCAAAACGGGAAGGGCATAGATCAGATAATCCAGGTATTGAATCTCCGCAATAGGCCGCAAACCACGCATAGCCAAGCCCATACCCTTACCGATAATGGCCGACTCACGAATACCCGTATCAAAAATACGCTGTTCACCAAACTTTTCCTGCAAGCCTGCAAACCCCTGGTTTACATCACCTATCTTGCCTACATCTTCACCAAAGGCCAATAAACGGTCATTGTTTTGGAAATTAGCTTCAAAACAAGCATTCAGCACCTTTCTTCCATCGACCAATCGAGGACTTTCGCCATACTCAGGTGGAACGGATGAATCTAAAAGCTCACTATGAAACTCAGATGTCAAACAGTCGTTGTATCGACTGTGATTGACTGCCTGACGTTGCCTATACCATGCCAACAAAGCTTCTTTGGCCGACGAACTATCAAATCGGAGTTCTCTCAACACCAACCTCACCGTAGAATAGATTTCTTTCAACGAAGGTTCGGATATGGACTGCAAGGTTTTGAGAGACAATACGACGTCCTCCTGCCCAAATTGTCCCAACATCTGTACGGCTTCTTTCAAGTCTCCCTGTAGCGTTTTTCGATAATCCGACCAAGCCCTACGTTGCTCTGAGCGTACATAGTCTTTTGCTTCCTGTTCGATAGCGATCAATTGCTCTTCTGTAGCCAAACCGGCATCCAGCAACCAATTTCGCATCTGCTGATTGCAGTCATATTCCTCTTCCCAGCGCAATCTATCTTTCGTTTTGTACCGTTCATGCGAGCCAGAGGACGAATGCCCTTGGGGTTGGGAAAGTTCGGTCACGTGTACCAAACAAGGAATATGCTTTTCCCGGGCAATCTGCGCCGCTTTCTCGTAGACTTCGCACAAGCCTGCATAATCCCAACCTTTGACCTTGAAAATCTCAAAACCCTCACCATTTTGATCACGTTGGAAACCTTTCAACACTTCAGATATATCGGCTTTGGTTGTCTGTACCTCGTTGGGCACGGATATTCCGTAGCCATCATCCCAAATCGAAATGACAAGTGGTAGTTGCTTGACCCCTGCGGCATTCACGGTCTCCCAAAACACACCTTCCGAAGTGGAGGCGTTGCCCACGGTGCAAAATACCACCTCATTGCCTTCGTTTGAAAAGTATTTCAGATAAGACAAATCCGGATTTTCCCGGTACAGCTTCGAAGCCAATCCCAGTCCCAAGGAGCGGGACATCTGCCCACCGGTTGTCGAAATATCAGACACCGAATTGACCTGTTCGGTTTGATTCTTCCAGTTGCCTTCTTCGTCAACCTGCCTCGTGGAAAAATGAGACACCATCTGTCGTCCTCCCGAGGATATGTCAGCCGCTAAATCCGGATTAGCATACAATTGGGAGAAAAAATGATAGATAGAACTCATACCTGTGGCAAATGCCAAGGTCTGGTCCCTATAATAGCCGGATCGCCAATCTCCTTTTCGGAAGACCTTGGCCATCGCGATTTGTGCCACTTCCTTGCCATCACCAAAAATGCCGAACTTTGCCTTCCCCGTCAAAACCTCCTTTCGGCCCAGCAAACTGACTATCCTGCTCTGTACTGCTAATTTGTAATCCTCCAGAATAATATGACGAAAGTCTTCATAACTCAGTCGAGATGGGATCAGATCAGCAGTAACGTTCAAATTCGTATCTAACATTATGGGAAATCAATTTTAACAAAAGTACAAAAATTACTTTTTACAAGATAAACCAGTTGTACATTATGTGCGTTTTTTTGTCATTCCGACGACAGGAGGAATCTGATAAGCATACATGAGCAGATGCTTCCTATCGTCAGCATGACAACAGAGTGGTTTTTATTTGATAATGCACAATGGGTAAGATAAGTATAAATTCATTAATCTCTTGAAATTATACAATGGAATTATGTAGCTTTAACACCGAAATTGAGAGGAATGGACAAAACGACACAGGATACAGCAGGTTTAGGAGATTTAGAAAAAACGTTGATCATCAACGAACTGATGCAGATACCTTTTGCTCATCGAGACGAACATTGGGTAGATCGTTTTTTACAGGCTATTGCCGGAGCCAATCTAAAACTCGGCCAACAAGAAGTTGCTTTGGCGGCAGACGGTTATCCCTATCTACTGTTGGAAACCGTAGCCCCCGACGAAAACTTCAAAGCCTTTGTCATCGACAAACAATTGCCTATGATATTGCAAGAAGGCTTCGGAATCATCATCAATGCCCACCACGCCAAGCCGGATTGGGTATTCTCTTATGGTGACATCGTCAACCTGGAACTCCATGATGAATTCTACACCGATGACAGTATCTTTTCCCGACGTCAGGGAGACGAAACGCTTTCTTCTGACGAAGAGGTTTTGATCGGACAACCCTCGGATAGTATATTGCCCAAATACCTCAGGTTACAACTTCGGGATTTTCTAGTACAATCGGGGGTAAAGAACCCAAAAACTATGTTGATGGCCAGAAACCATAAGGATGAACAGCAGGTATCACAGGACTTGGTTTTCAACTTCACGCCTGAGCAATTTGGGAATAGAAATGCATTCAACGAGATCATGCAAACCATTGCCTGGTTTCTTCCAAGACACTATTCCTTCTTCTGTATCGATGAGATGGCCGTAGAGAATGGATTTGAACCTATATAAAAAAGTGATAAGGGTTATGAAAGTGATGAGAGTGATGGAGTCATAACAATCACAACTTACTTCACCTACATAACTTTCATAACATATATAACTCCTATAACTTTAAAGCACAATGTATTTATTTAATGTAAGAGTTTATGGAATTTTGGTCGATCAATACGACCGAGTACTCATCAGTGACGAAAGAACACAAAACGTCGCATTTACAAAATTCCCCGGAGGAGGATTGGAATACGGGGAAGGATTGATAGATGCGTTGAAGCGGGAATTTTGGGAGGAATGTAAATTGGAAATCGACATTGTCCAACACGTCTACACCACAGACTTTTTTGAAAAGTCCAGTTTCAATGATAGTCAGATCCTATCCATTTATTATCAAGTCAAGGCCCTCAATTCTTTTGAATTGCAACTCAAGGAAAAACCCTTTGATTTTGACCTTGACATCCACACGGAAAAACAGGAAGCCTTTCGTCTCATAGACAGCAACCTCTTGAAACAAAATGACCTGACATTCAAGACAGATCAAGTGGCATGGTCAGCTTTTCAAGAAATAAAGAATATAAAGTAGGGGCAAAAGATTTACCTTTGGTGAGCTCGCTTCGCTCGGTTTTTGCCCCTACACTACAATATTGATAATCTTCCCCTTGACAAAAACCACCTTCTTGACCGGCTTTCCGTCCAGATAGCGTTGCACGTCTACATTTGCCAATACGGTTTCTTCGACCGCTTTCTGATCCAGTTCCAATGCCAAAGGTAGGTTCATCTTCATCTTGCCATTGACAGATACGGGATAAGCAAACTCCGATTCTACAAGATAATCGGGATTAAAGGCAGGATAAGCCGCATAAGATATGGTTCCCGGCTCATTGCCCAACAGCGTCCACAACTCTTCGGTAATGTGCGGTGCATAAGGTTCTAATACAATGATCAGATCTTGCAATACCTTACGTTTATTGCATTTCAGATCCGTCAATTCATTGACACAGATCATAAAGGCCGACACAGAAGTATTGAATGAAAAACGCTCGATATCTTCTTCTACTTTCTTGATGATCTTGTGCAAAGCCTTGTACTCTGCCTTGCTCGGATCTTCGTCCGAGACATGGAAATTGCCCTCAGCGTCGTGGAACAAACGCCATAGCTTGCGGAGAAATTTATATACGCCATCGATACCGTTGGTATTCCAAGGCTTCGCCTGCTCCAATGGACCTAAGAACATTTCGTACAAACGCAAGGTATCCGCTCCGTATTTCTCCACGACATCGTCGGGATTGACAACATTGAACTTGGATTTGGACATTTTCTCCACTTCTGTTCCACAGATGTATTTACCGTTTTCAAGGATAAATTCTGCTTCTGCAAAATCAGGGCGGAAGTTTTTGAATTTTTCCAGATCCAGAATATCATTATGAACGATATTGACATCTACATGCAATGGAATCGTATTGTACTGGTCCTTGAGTCCTAGCGAAACAAACGTATTCGTACCCTTACCCTCTTCGTCCAACAAGCGGTATACAAAGTTGGAACGTCCCTGTATCATCCCTTGATTGATCAGCTTTTTGAATGGCTCTTCCTCATTGTGATAACCCAAGTCTTTCAGAAACTTATTCCAAAAGCGTGAGTAGAGCAAATGGCCTGTAGCATGCTCAGAACCACCGATATATAAATCCACAGATTTCCAATAATCCATGGCTTCCTTGGAGGCAAAAGCCTCGTTGTTGTGCGGATCCATATATCGCATCCAGTACCAGGACGACCCCGCCCAACCGGGCATGGTGCTCAATTCATATTCATATTCATTTTGGTACTTCCACCCTTCAGCCCGTCCCAAAGGCGGTTCACCCGTTTCGGTAGGCAGGTACTTATCTACCTCTGGCAACAGCAACGGCAATTCTTCTTCCTTGATCAAGTAAGGCAAGCCATTTTTGAAATACACGGGCACAGGCTCTCCCCAATAGCGCTGCCGGCCAAAGATCGCATCACGCATACGGAAGTTGACCTTTGCCTTGCCCAAACCCAACTCCTCAAGGCGTTCAATCAAGGCAGGTACAGCCTCATCGTAGGTCATACTATTGATGAAATCCGAATTGATATAACGTCCATCCTTATTCGGGTCTGCGGCTTCTTCCAGGTTTTGACTGTCCGAAATCGGGATAATAGGGAGATTGAAATGCTTGGCAAAGAGATAATCTCGTTGGTCACCAGATGGAACAGCCATCACAGCCCCCGTACCATAACCGGCTAATACATAGTCCGCAATCCAAATCGGCACATCCTCACCTGTCAACGGATGTTTAGCGTAAGAGCCCGTAAAGGCTCCCGACACGGTCTTCGTGTCTGCCATACGGTCCAATTCGGATTTTTTAGATGTTATTTCTATATATTTCTCTACTTCAGAATATTGACTATTTGTAGTTAAAGCCTTTACTAACTCATGTTCAGGAGCCAAAACCACAAAGGAAACCCCGAAAATCGTATCCACACGAGTCGTAAACACATCGATGGTTGTATCCAATTGGGGTACTGGAAATTTGACGGAAGCACCTACTGACTTTCCTATCCAGTTGCGCTGCATTTCGACCAATGGTTCCGGCCAATCCACCGCATCCAGACCCCTCAACAAGCGATCTGCATAGGCTGTGATCCGCATAGACCATTGCATCATTTTCTTTTGCTCTACAGGATAGCCTCCGCGTTCGGATACACCATTGATCACCTCGTCGTTGGCCAGCACCGTTCCCAAGGCTGCACACCAGTTTACGGTACTTTCGCGCAGGTATGCCAAACGATATTTCAACAACTCACGTTGCTGATCCTCTTCATCATATGTTTTCCATTCTTCGGCCGTAAATACGGCTACATCCTCGTCAGACACCGCATTTACACCTATAGTCCCTGTACTTTCAAACCTCTGTATCAAGGTATTGATAGGTTCTGCCTGATCTGTCTCTTTATTATACCAAGCATCAAACAGTTTCATAAATATCCACTGTGTCCACTTATAATAGCTAGGGTTGGATGTACGTACCTCACGTGACCAGTCAAAGGAGAAACCGATATTGTCGAGCTGCTCTCTATAACGCTTGATATTTGCTTCCGTCGTGATAGCTGGATGTTGTCCGGTTTGTATAGCATACTGCTCTGCAGGCAGACCAAACGAATCGTAACCCATAGGATGCAACACATTGAAACCTTTCAGCCTTTTGTAACGCGAAAAGATGTCCGAAGCGATATAACCCAACGGATGGCCGACATGCAATCCCGATCCCGAAGGATAGGGAAACATATCCAAAACATAATATTTGGGTTTTGCAGTAGATTCCGAAGTCTTAAACGTTTGGTTATCCGCCCAAAATTTTTGCCATTTTTGCTCGATTGATCTGTGATTGTAATCCATTTCCTGTGTAACGAAAGTTGTATAAGAGTTGCGAAATTAGTGATTTTCATCCAAATAAGGGATAAAAGTTTTATTTGTTTCGCGCAATCATACATTCACCTCCATTATTTTTCTTAAAACCCCTCGTTTCTATATTGTATAAAAATATAAAAGGCACAGTACAACGATGATCTTTCCTAATCTTATTTCAAGCGTCTTATCTTTATATTTCTGAAATAAGCTTTGTCTTTATGATCTTGCAGAAGGATGTGGCCAAATGTAGCTTCTCCGTAAGGTGTCTTGTAGGTTTTAAATTTTGTGTCGGCCACCAGTTTCCGAAATTCTTCCGAACCTCTCTCATAGCTCAAGACTTTCTTCCCATTGATCCAGTGCTCTACATGCTTGCCCTTTGAGATGATCTTAACTTGATTCCACTCTCCAGGTTTATTGAGTACCTTATCCTTGGGTGCATACAAAAGGTATAATGACCCTGTACTTGTTTCGGGGCTTTTGTTATCTTTTACAGATTCATGCTTATAGTCATCTATCAATTGAAATTCTGGACCATTCAGTTCTACCTTTCCTTTTTCGTTCTTCAGCTCCGACACGAAGTATTTGATCCCGGTATTGGCCGAATCCGCCAATTTATAATCAAGCAGCAGCTCGAAATCCGAAAACTGTTCTCTTGTAATGACGTCTCCTCCCTTACGTCCGGGCAATAACACCAACGCTTCGTTTTCTATTGCCCATCCTGCCGTAGGAAATGTATCGCCTTTGACACTTCTCCATCTTATATTGGGATCTTTACCATCAAAAAGCAACTCCCACCCTTCTGTCTTTTCCTTATCCGAAAGGGTATTGAAAGTAGACTTAGACTGCACAGCTTTAGGCTTAGGTTGTTTATTTTGCAACTGAAGCATTCCTTCTGCATAGCGCCTACCGTACTCGGCGGCCGACGGGCTGTCAAAATGCGTTCCATCGCCCTTGTGCCATAGTCCTTCTGAGGAGACTATTGTTGTATAGGGCACTTTAGTAAGCAGTTTTGGTAATTCTTTGTTAATATTTTGGTAATTGTCCCGGTACATAGCCAATTGCCCCACTACGAACGGCAAGTTGGGATTACCGACTTTCTTCCGTACCCTCTCTATCAATTCGGTCAACTTATCGACATAAATCTGTGAGGATTTTGATCCGCTGTCTCCCTCTCCCTGATGCCAGATTATTCCCTTTATTTCGCCTTTTTTCATCGCTACCTGGATTCTTCGTACAGCATCATCATAAGGATGAGTATTGGTCACACTGTCATATCCTCCCGGAACCCATTTCCGGATAGACGTTCCTCCTACGGCACAAGGTACCAAACCGATCGTAACGTCGGGGTAGGCTTCTGCCATAGCAATGCCAAAAGTCAGTCCCGGGCCTACTCCTGCGGCTTTAGGTTTATCAAAGTGCAATGGATGTTTTGCTTGTACCCATTCATTTTCTTTGTTGAGCATAATTACACGGTCATGTTGTTGGTTTTTATACTCATCCGTAACCTTACCTCTTCCGGCCATATTAGACTGCCCCATAAGGATATAGATATGTATATTCTTGTCGGCTTCTTGGGCCTTCACTAAAACTGGCATCAACAGTAAGGCCAGCAAAAGCTGTTTGATCAAAAATCTATCTTTCATTTAGTGTATTAATTTAAGTGTTTAACGTTTCTTTTGTGTGGATGGTAAAATCAGCTTCATACACAGATAATTTATTCCATAGGTTTTTTAATATCGTGCATCCGTAGAGTTTCTTTCTATTGCACAATAGGTTCTTTGACATCACCTGCTACGCTACTGTATGTATGAAAAGAGAATAATACGATAAGAAAATACAGTTTTTTCATCTATTTAATCCAAGTTGCTAGTTAAAATATTTTTAAAAAAAAAGTAAGCACCAAATGAATAAATCTGAATCACCAAGCTTCAAATAGATTCACGAGATGCTCACAGGAGATAAAGTTACTCAAACATTTAGTATTTGTATTAGATTAATCTTGCGGATCCAAACGGTTGGTTTTTTCCAATTGATTAATTTTTACAATTCTTACCGTATTTTCTCCCACTTGTTCAGTTTTTATAATAGCGTCTTTTTTCTGATACGGCACGTGGATATAGACCGGATTTTCCTGCTTTCTGGCTGTAATCTGTCGGGTTGAGACTTGCACAGATGCTATTTGTCCGGTAATCTCCAGTTCCGCAGAGGTGCCCGGCCGAGCGGGAAAATACAGGTAATAAGTACTTCCTTGTTCTGCCCTGAAATTTATAGGATTTTCCTCGTCCAGTAATCCCCTATACACTTCCTCTCCACTTGATTTTTTAATGATGCATGAAGCAAATAATGAGCCATGCTTTACCTTGCGGGTGTGCAGTTGAATATCCTCGTTCTTTTCGGCGTGCAATATGATCAGGTTCTTGTCCTGCAAAGGCAATTTTCCGCTATTATCGTTATCGTCATTGGACAAGGAGGGCGCAATGACAAAAGGGATATGTTTGAATCCCTCGACATCACGCTGCTTCCAACCCAACAAGGCTTCGGGGAAATAAGGAAAAGCATCGGTGCTTTTATTCAACACGTCACTGATCTGTGCCGTCTTCCGCTGCAATGGTGACGAAAATCCTTCGGGCAGGAACCCGGCGTTGCGCAAGCGCCACTGCAAGACCGCCAAGTTGTCCCCGATCATTTCCAACCGCGTCTTTTGGTCAGCATCCATTTCTTGTGACACTGCATTCAGATATAGCTTTTCGATCTCCGGATACTGCTTTCCATAGAGATCACGGAACATGGCATCGTTTGGTCTTGAGCTGATCACTTTGTCCTTGGAGTATTCCCGGTAAATATCTTCCAATTTGTTGTAGAATTTCTCCATTTCGGCTCCTGCCGCAGCACCGTAAGCATGATGAAGCCAGTCTCGCTGCACCTCATAGGCGTCAAGTTCAGGATTCCACATCATCTTCGCCAACATATAATTGGCGACCGCTGTATTGGTCCAGGATGGTGTACCGAAAAGATAGCCTCCCCGAATCTTGTTTTCGACCAGACCAGAGAAAATAAAGTTCAGCAGTTCTGCAGCAGGTGGGGTAACGATACCCGTCACACCAGCAAACCGATCATAGTCTTCCGTAATACGCCAGAGATTAAAAGTATTGGGAATATCATAATACGACCATATTTCTGGCGCCACTTTGGCCCATGAACGCATCACGTGTTGCCATTCTTGCTTGTTTTTTTCATGGTACAACCGAAAACCATAAGTGATGGAACTAGGTGCAATGACCGGAATAAAATTGTCCGGCAACTTCATATCTACTTTAGTAGGCGGATACAGATATGAATCATACAAGTAGCCCGCCAGTTTCCCTTCCGGATATTCCCGCTGAACGATTTCTGCTACATCATGATAAAATTTCAGCACCAAAGAGGACATGCTGGGGTGTCTGTCACCAGGTGCCGGGGGGTCATAGAGCAATTTACTGTCCGGGCTTTCGCTCCACCCCTTCGAATCACTGGGCGACAGTGAAAATGTCCGGGGTATTTTGTCTTTTTTAAGCTGCTCTATAGCCCGGTCTGCAAAATACTGAATCAATTCGGGATTGGTGGTCTCCAATTTATAGCGAAAGCCAGGTTTGGCCCTCTTACCATCTATCATGGCAAACCAGTCCGGATGTTTCTCCCACATAGATGCCGGTACAATCGGCTGCCAGTTGTGCGAATGCCACAGATTAATGGAATAGCCGAGTCGCTGACGCTGTTCCCATTCATTGACCGCCGGGGATGTATTTCTCATGGTCCACGATGCGTCAAGATAAGGCAATTTCCGAGAAACAAACAGAGGCACTTCGGTACGATTGATGTCCTTCAGTACAAGTGTCTCATGTTTAGCGACCACCTTGCCCAATTCTCCGGGCATCAACCATCTTGCGCCCAGATACTCTTCCAAAAAAGTGTAGATCCCATTGGCTGTTCCATTGCTGATCCCGCCATCTTTTGTGGTCTTTCCATCCGGGGTATCCTTACCGATGATAAAGAGGTTGCCTTTGGACAGCACAATGCGGAATCCTTCTTCTGCCAGATCCTCAACTTTAATCCCTGCATCACGCGCCTGTCTTGTATTGCCCAAGCTCACAAAAGGCGCATTGCCCTCGTATGTGTTTTCAACGATCAGCGGCATCTGTACACCGGTACTCCGCTGGAACATCTCCAAAAAATCCTTGGCAGCCATCTGTACAGAACGTGGAGCATTTGCCGGAACAAGTACCCGATAGTCGCTTTTACCATTGCTTGCCAAGGTTGTCTGTGCACTAAGTGTATCTACACCGTAACAATATATAAAAGCAAGTATTGCTCCAATAACTTTCCATCTCATTTCAAACATCCTTTTTTTGCTAAATTTAATTATACCTGACCCTTGCCATACGCAAGCCTGTCTTAAACTTCGTATAATGATTGTACACTCCGGACATCCAGAGGACAACAGTGTTTTTACCTGAATCACGCCCCACAACATAAGGTCTTACATTGCTCAAATCTGACCGTTCGGTCAACTTATTGACCTGCCACGAATTTTCCGTTTTACACCAATGTTCGATTTCAAAAATTTGACCTATCTCCCGCGATAGATACACATGGCTTGGGTTGTCATGATCCAAGGAGATACCTCCGGAATAATGGGGCTCTCTGATCTTCTCGCCTGTCTTGACAATGGGCATCCATCCTCCTGCCCTACACAACTCCTCGTCAGACCATTTTCCGTTATTCCAGTAGGCGTAATGGTAACGATGGTCTGTGGCTTCCGGATAACGTGCATATACCAACACAGGGCGATTGTCCTTGTCTAGGGCAATGTCTTGTATCCAACTACGCACCTGATTGGCCGTAGCGTCATAGACCTTCCTTACGTTTGTACGCAGAATGGGCAATTGCTCCACCGATGCTATATGATCTCCATTGGTCTGAAAAAAAATACCCTTTTCATAATACATATGGTACAAGGAATTGGTAGGTTCAACACCGGGATGACCATCAGTAAAGGCAATGTCAATTCGGCTTATACCGTCCGAAACCACTTTGATATATGGCCGATTGCGGGTGTCCTTACTATCAATTAGTATTATCTCAGGGCTCCATGTCTCACCTAGGTCATCACTATAAGAAAAGGTAGGTGACCAGTCGCTTCCTCTCCAGAACACATAAATTCGATTTTTCTCCGCTTCCAACATTACTGGATGCGAATAAGTAATACGAGTACCCTTAAACGGAATAATGCGTTCCGGTTCCCAGTCCGTTATGTCTTCCGGATTTACACTTTTCCGTATAAAAAAGCGACCATTGTGCTCTGTATAAAATACAAGTAGCCTTCCATCCGGCAAAAACAGAATAGACGGAACGTTGTGGTCATCTATTTGCAGTGCTGAATGCAAGACAAAATTTTCTATTTTCCCGGTGCCCAGATCCTTTGTACTAATAACAACATCCCCCTTACTGTTGATATATCCATAATAGATTTTTTCATGTACGCCCTGATAGGACACCGCTCTGGGATCGGAAAACCAACACCAGGCGGCATCATCTGCAACCAGTGTATGATCGGTTCCTTTGGTCTGTGCACTGGCCGTAACTGCCAGTGTAAAGCCTAGTATAACGATAGCAACTTTTAATCTCATTTTAAACATTTTACTTTTATGTTACGAAAATACGCCTGACCCTTGTGGCCTGGTTTACGGATTTACGGTCACCTTTACTTCCCTTACGACAGCCTGATGGCCATAAATACTCGAATTAGCTGCTACAAAAACAGCTTTGTAATCTCCTGGCTTATTATAAACATGAGTATATGACTCTAACCTGTTTCTGGAAATATTTTTTATAGTAATACCTCTATCTGGTTCTGTTTTAGCCATACCCGTACTAATTGGATTGCTAATTGCCCAAATCTCGATACCTGCACCTGCCGGGTATGTTGCATTTTGATTTCCTCTGATACTAATACGCCCTGTACTATTTAAACTTCCACCCCTGCCTGTCTCTATTTCATTATCATCCCTGTTTACAAACTGCCAACCTGCACTATTTTGGCTCATTAAAACCGATGTACCTTCCGGGTGTTCATTAATTAATGATAAAGCATCTACTCTCCATTCTCTGCCGTTTCTTGTGTGGCCTGTATTAGTTGCCATTCTATTGACAGTCTTATATCTAAAAGCTATATAAAAAGACTTCCCTATTTCTACTAATTCTGTTATATCTAATTTACCGTCTGGCGTACCAGCACCTACAGGAACTGCAGCCAATGTACCATCAGCAGAGGTTATAGGAAAAGTAAACTTATCGCTAATATTATCCCATTGAGAAGACTCTGAAATAACATCTGCATAATTAAGATTTCCGTTAAAATCAGAGGAAATAAAAACATCTAATTCTCTTGGAAATGGATCTATAGTGTAAGAATTTTGCACACTGGTTGTAAACGAAAGTTTCAGATTCCCTTCAAATGGCCTTTCGGTTCTATCCTTATATTCATACACATTTCCGAATTCTCCGGAATAAAACGTTATAACATCAGCAGTTCCCTTAAAATCAAATGCTAATGTATCTCCTACATTTGCAACGATATCTGTTTTCAGGACATCGAATGTTGGATTATCTACTTCTTCCATACTTTCACATGAAACAAGAGATAATGCAGCCAATACAAATAATAAACTTTTCTTTTTCATGATCAATAAGTTTTTGTTGTACGTATTACCATCCTTTATTTTGGGTCATCGCCTTATTTATTGAAAGTTCTGATGCTGGTATAGGAAAAAGCAAATGCCTCTCGCTAACACGGCCATAAGCATTATGGGCCTCTTTCATATTAGGGGAAGTTGGAGCATTATTTTCAAAATCTATTTGCTGCAACCTCATCTCTCCTAAGAATAATTCCTTGCCCCAACGAATAAGGTCAAATTTTCTTAGCCCCTCAAAGCATAATTCTCTACTTCTTTCATCAATAATGGTGTCTCTAAAATCATCTTTATCCGTAATTTTATTTGCCCCTACATATTCATACGCGTTAGCCCTCCTCCTGACCATATTTAATTTTTCGTGTGCATCGTCACTTGGGCCATTCAACTCATTTTCTGCTTCTGCATACATTAATAAGACATCGGCATATCTTAATAAAGGAAAGTTAGTAGGAGAAAAATCTACGTTTCTGGGAAGAACCGTTTCGTAATCCCGTCTCCATTTTGCAGCGTCTCTAACAAAAACATCATTTGGGCCATGGGGCACTGGTATTAATGTATTATTATTTTCATATTTGAAAGGTGCCACGTTCCAATCCCTTCTTACATCATTAGGATCGGTATATAATTGAAACAATTTTTTAGTTGCCCCAACATTTGCATACCCATACATCTCTGCGTGAGTCGTCCGTATTGAGAATTGGTTTCCTATCCTACCGGCCGCTCTATAAGCATTGCCTAAATTATTACCCCAGAACTCTACTTCCCACATACTTTCTTTAATGTCATATTGATCACTGGAATGATTTTTAAAAATCTGCGTATAGTCTGCATTTAATTCATGTTCATTCGACGTGATGACACTATCTGCCCAGGCCCTCGCCAATTCATATTTAGAAACATCCTTTAAAGGTTCACCCGCCATCTTTAAACAAACCCTTGCCAATATACCCTGCATAGTTGTTTTAGAAGCTCTTCCCGAAAAACCGATATCAGATATCTTATCTACCATTGATTGAGCTGCTGTCATCTCCCTTAAAATAAACGAATAGATTTCTCTCTGCGGAGTTTTAGGGATATTAACATTCTTACCATCTAATGTAGGTTCTAAGATTAAAGGAACATCTCCCCACATACTAACCAATATAAAATAATAGTAAGCCCTAAGAAACATTGCTTCGCCTTTAATAACATTTCTTTTTGTTTCATCCATCTTTGGAATGTGAGCATTGGCCAACAAGTAATTTGCTCTGTTTATACCTTCATACAATGTTTTCCAACATGCTGCAATTATAGGTGTAGCGGCATCATAATTATATTGTGCAGGATTAGTGTATGTTGTGAAATTCTTTTTATAAAAAGCTTCATCCGTATTAAGCGCTAGTTCTACCGGTAAGTTTCTGGCATAAGTGCCATCTTTTGCCAAAGTACTGTAGACACCTGATAAAGCTTGATTTAACTGATCCTCGGTATTATAAAAATCATCAGGGGAAGAAAAATCAGTAGGCTCTGTCTCTAAAAAATTTGTGCATGATAAGGATATCATACAAACTGAGATTATATACAATAAATTTTTCATGTCTATATTTTTATAATGTGATATTTAGTCCAAAAGTGATTGTCCTTGCCCGGGGATATGCAGACCAGTCAAAACCGGGTGTTAAAGCAGAAGCTCTGGCAGATACTTCCGGATCGAAACCAGAATAAGATGTCCAGGTATAAAGGTTTTGAGCTGAAGCATAAAGCCTGATAGCATCTATTTTTAATCTTTTAATAAGTTTTGGATTAAAACTATAGCCAAACTGAACGGTTTTTAGACGTAAGTAAGAACCGTCTTCAATAACTTTAGAAGAGTAAGCCGCAGGCCCCGAACCTCCTACACGAAAATGTTCATTCGTAGGGTTATCTACACTCCATCTATTTACATAGCTCGCAAAATAGTTTTGAATTACTCCTCCTCTGCCTTCAAAAATATACCTGTTGGCGTTTAAGATATCATTACCGTAAGACCATTGAAAGAAAACGTTTAAATCAAAACCTTTATATGTAAAGTTATTAGACAGGCCCCCGAAATGTTTAGGATTGGGATTTCCAATGATGGTATAATCGTCAAAATTGACAATTCCATCACCTGTTATATCTCTATACTTGATATCTCCTGGCCTGATATCTTGTCTATTATCCCCGTTAGTTGGAATAGTAGACTTTAGCAAACTTCCATCAAAGTCTTCTAATTGATAATTTCCTTCCCAAATCAATCCATAAAACATTCCTATAGGCATTCCTATTTTTGCTATATAAGGGCTTAATTGATTAAATTGGGAGTGCCATGTAACGGGACTTAAAAGCACTTCTTCGTTCTCGGCCAGTTCTATAACTTTATTTCTATTTAAAGAAATATTAAAGTTTGTTGACCAGGAGAAATTTTTGGTTTTCAGGTTCATGCTATAAATACTAAACTCAAGCCCTTTATTTCCGATCTTTCCAATGTTTTTAAAACTTCTGGAATACCCTAAAGATGTCGGTAAATTTGCATATAGCAACAAGTCATTTGTTGTTTTGCTATATGCATCTATAGAGAATGTAATTTTATCCTTTAAAAAAGATAAATCTACGCCTAAGTCTGACTGAAAAGTGCTTTCCCATAATAAATCAAGGTTTCTTAACTCTCCTAACACAGCCGCATTACTCGGCTGATTATTAAAAGGATAAGATGTAGTTACAGACATATCAATTGTTGACATATATGCAAAATCTGAAATCCTGTTATTACCCGTTACCCCAGCACTAGCCCTCAATTTGGCATCACTAATAAAACTTAACGGCTTCATAAAGTCTTCCTGACTGAAACGCCATGAAACTGCCGCAGAAGGGAAATAGCCCCATTTATTTCCTTTATAAAACTTAGAAGATCCGTCTGCTCTAAAGGATGCTGTTAATAGATACTTAGACTTATAATTATAATTAAATCTTCCTAAAAATGATGCTAAATTGGAAGAAGTTGAAGTTGAAGTGATCGCATTGGGAACCCCTTCATCTAAACCAGATACTCCCAAATTATCGTTCGGGACCTGAATAGCGTTTGCTCCAAAAGACGTACCTTTTCTCCCTTGTACGGTAAATCCTCCCAATGCCGTAAAGGAGTGTTTTCCTACCTTCTTATTCCACGTTAAGGTGTTCTCATTTACATAATTTGATATTTCTGAATATAGCACCGATCCATTAACACCATTAGTAGCAGCTCCCGGAAAACGGGGGCTACCAGATCTTGTTTTACTATTGTTAAACGTATTATTTCTACGTACATCTTTACTAAAACCACCGGATATTCTTAATTTGAAACCCCTGAAGCTATATTCGCCATACCCATTGGCTAATAAAGTATTATTTATACGTTCTCTTAACTCATTTTGGGCACTTAAAACCGGATTAAACCTGGTGTTATTAATTTGATCTTCGATTTCCTCGTCAAATTCCAATTCTTCTAAATTCACATTAGGGTTACCGCTAATAGGCCTGTAAGCCATGGCTTGATAGAGTAGAGCCGCATTATAGTTACCTCCGGGACTATTTCCATAATTCACTAATCCACTATAATTAATATTGACACCCAACTTTAAACTATTATTAACCTGTTGGTCTAATCTTAATCTAGCCTGATAACGGTTATATCCAGAATTAATTAGAACTCCATCCTGTTCAAAAATTGATCCCGAAAGGCTGTACTTAGTCTGTTTATTTCCCCCTCTTATGGATAAATTATGATTTTGCATTGGCGCAGTTTTGAAAATCCTGTCTTGCCAATCAAATCCGACGGCGTCTTTGTAATCGTCTATAGTCTTTCCTCCGGCAAAATACATACTGTTGGCTGTACTTGAGCTTCTTTCTGACAGTACTTTAATAAATTCGTAAGGATTCATTAATTCCATTCTTTGTGTTATTTCCTGGGTACCGTAATATCCATCGTATGATATGATAGCTTTTCCATCCACTCCTCCCTTAGTGGTGATTATCACAACACCGTTTGCCCCTCTTGCTCCATAAATGGCTGTTGCAGAAGCATCTTTCAGAATCTCCATTGATGCAATATCAGAGGGGTTGATCATATTATTATCTGGATCTTCTAAAGGGAATCCATCTATAACATATAAAGGTGAATTACTTTGCGAAACAGAATTGGCACCTCTTATGACAATATCTACTGTTGATCCCGGTTGGCCATCTTGCGACGAAACCTGGACTCCAGCTACTCGACCCGCCAACGCTTCCTCAAAGGACCTGACCGGCGCTTTCTGCAATTCTTCTATAGCTACAGATCCTACAGCGCCCGTAAGATCTTTTCGGCTGACCTCGCCGTAGCCGACCACGACAATTTCATTCAGTTTGGTAGGTGCTTCGAGAAGACTCACATTCAACACCTTTTTATCATTTATAGCTATTTCCCTCGTCGTAAAGCCTATATAGCTAAAGATTAACACTCCTTTACCGTCAGGTATCTTAATCAGATATTCCCCTTCACCATCGGTGAGCGTATAGGTATTGGTACCCTTTAACCGGATGCTTACCCCTTCCAGAGGTTCTCCTTTGAGATTGGTCACCTTACCTTGGATACCCATCTGGACAAGTGGTTTGTGATCCATCTTCGTCTTTTCTTTTATCACCACGGTTTTATCCCGTATGGTAAAATCCAATGCTTGATCTTCAAAGCACCTGTTCAAAACTTCTGTCAACTCTACATTCATGACATTGATGCTCACAGGTTTCGACTCCTTAAGGATATCTGTAGAGTACAAAAAATTATAGCCCGTTTGCTGCTTTAGACTTTTTAAGACATCTTTAAGTGTAGCCTGATTGACATGCAAACTTATTTTTTGAGAATAAACCGACGCGCTTACGGAAAGAAAACTAGTTAATAAAATGAAGCATGCTATTTTCATGACCAACAGGAATTTGTACACTTTAGGTTGCAGCCTAAAGCCTGTAAATACATTTAATTTCATATATTTGAAATGTTTGGATTTAAAGTTTTAATTAGTTTCTCGAAAAGATTATTAACGCTATTTCAAACAACGCCGGAAGTGTTACGAGCACTTTCGGCCTTATTTTTTTATAATTGTATATCAAGGCATAACTACTATCCTCCTTCCTTGCAGTTGAAAATGAACGACATTGGTCAATTCCAACATATCCAACACCTTGGATACATCTTCATATCTCGAAATAGAGCCTGCCATTCGTTTGTCTACAAAATTCTCAGCAAAAACAACCTCTACATTGTACCATCTGGAAATCTTTCGCATGATGCTAGAGACCTTCTCATCACTGAAATGAAAAATGCCATTTTTCCAGTCTATAGCATATTCGGCACTTGCTTCGCTTATCACGGAAGATCTATTTACCAAATTGGTTTGTATCTGTTGATTAGGTTTCAAAAAATAATCCTTTCCAAAGGATTGGACTTTGACCGCTCCTTCCAATAGCGTAATTACAGAATTAGGTTCATCGTGATAAGCATTCACATTAAAATGTGTACCCAGGACTTCTACAAGCTGCTCCTGTGTTTTGACCCTAAATGGTCGTTTCGAATCCTTAGCCACCTCAAAATACACCTCTCCTGTTATCTCTACCAAACGTTCTTGTTTTTCAAAAACCGAAGGAAACCGAATAGAAGAAGCTGCATTCAGCCATGCTCTTGTGCCGTCGGCCAGCTCTATCTGATATTGCCCACCTTTCGGCGTCTCCAACAGACTGAACAGTTCCTCTGTATCGTCTGACTCCATAACTTTGTAAACTATTTCGCCATCTCTATTTTTATAGATCTTGATATGGTCGAGGGCAACAGTCTCCCCATCCGCAATATTATCAAGGTCTATTTCTCTACCGTCGGAAAAAGATAGTTTAGCCATATTGCTTCCGGGCACTATTTCCTGAGCCAATTCAGAGGGTTCAACCTCATTTTTATCAAGCAACATGTAAAATGATATTGCCGAAAAAACCAAAATCAAAGCAGCTGCTGCCCATTGGATGTATCGGATTTTTATTTTTCTGTTTTCCTGTACATCCAGCTTGTTCCAGATGTGCCTCTCCAGAGATTTATAATCAATATCATCAGAAAGAGATTCTTGCTGAACCTGTTGGTTATACCACGATTCCAAAAGCTTTCTCTCCTCGTCAGTACATTCTCCTTTGAGGTATTTCTTTAATAATGCTTGGTGTTTGTCCATATCTATTTAGCCTCGGCTTTATAGATATGTAGGTTGACAAAAAGGCAGGGGGTACTTTTTTATAAAAAAAGTTTAACAATAATATAATACCATATAAATATACCGAACTTGGGCTTCAGTATTTTGAGGGCTTTTTGAATCTGTTTTTTCACCGTTTGATCCGACAATGAAAGCTTTTCAGCAATTTCTTTATGATTTAAATGCTCTTTTCTGCTCAACTCAAAAACTTTCCGCATTTTTTTAGGGAGAAAACCAACTTCTTTTTCTATTTGTTCAGAAAGCTCTTTCTCGATCAAAAGATGATCGATCGTGTAGACGCCTTTGTTGACAAAATCACCTAATTTTTCAAGATAATTGTTTCGCACCTTTCCCTTGTCCAACAAATCGAATACCTTATACCGTACAGAAGAATACAAGTACGAAGAAAGACTCCCTTTGATTTCCAAGACCTTTCGGTTTCTCCATATAGATTCAAAAACATCCTGAATAACATCTTGGGATTCTTCTTCTAATTTGACCATTCTTCGCGCGTGTCTGTACAAAATACCCCAATATCTTTTATAGACCTCAGCAAAAGCCTTATCATCTCCCTTTTTTACAAGGCAAATCAATTCATTGTCATGTAATTTGTTATAAAAAGTCATCCTCAGATTTCTTAGGCTTATGTGTACGTACCCGAATATAGGAACTTATTTTGCAAAAATCAAATTTATTCTAATCAACTAGGGAATATTAAATGCACGGTGACATCCGACACTATAGCCAATTACACCTTTAAAAAAATAAAAAAATGTTAAATCCCACAATATATCGCCCGATATTGCATTATTAATGCATATGTTTATGATTTGACTTTAATGGTCATATGAAATATTCATCTGTGTTTGTCTTTTTAGAAACATGAATATTTCATAAAATCATCTTTATTCTTTAATTTCGCATTCAAATATTCATCCGCTTTATGGCAGTATTAGAACAAGGCTCTCCTCGAAAAAAAACCAAATCGGTATATGTTTCTACCGTGATCAGTATTGCATTGGTCTTATTGATGACGGGACTTTTGGGATTGATCCTGGTACATGCCAAAAATCTGTCTAAATATGTCAAAGAGAACATTGTACTCAATGTGATTGTCAATGACAACGTAAACGAAGGAGATGTGCTCTCCTTGCAAAAAGACATCGAAAAAGACAGCTATGTACTTCGAACGGAATATGTCAGCAAGGAATTGGCCGCCAAAAATCTCAAAGAGGATCTAGGCGAGGACTTTGTGGAGTATCTGGGGCACAACCCCCTACTCCCTTCTATAGACATCTATCTGAAAGAGCAATATGCCAACAGCGACAGCATACAACCCTTTATCAACAAGTTGGAAAAGAACAGCCGCGTAAAAGAAGTTGTCTATCAGGAATCGCTGATCGATATGGTCAACAACAACATCCGTATCATATCCATGATTGTGCTGGCATTTGCCGTGATTTTGATGGTCATTGCCGTAGCACTGATCAACAATACCATTCGACTAGCCATATATTCTCAACGCTTTCTGATCAAAAGTATGCAATTGATCGGTGCGACAAAGAGTTTTATTCGTAAGCCTTATATTCTATACGGCATTATACATGGTCTCATTGGCGCATTGATTGCTATTTTGCTTTTGATATTCGCCTTACAGTTTGCGCAAAAGCAGGTGCCCGAACTCATTTTCCTCCGCAATTGGTATGAGTTTGGTGCTATATTTATTATCGTCGTCATATTGGGTATACTCATTTCAGGATTGAGCACTTATTTTGCCGTCACCAAATATTTGAAAGCAAAATCACACAGTTTATACAGGTAATCAGTGGACAATGGACAACTGATAGTGGGCAACTGTCCACTTTCAACTATCCACTGTCCTCTATAATAAATAAGAAAATGTCACAGAAAAAAACATTTACTAACGACAACAACAAAGCCGGATTTGTATTCCAAAAGATCAATTATATCTTATTCTTGATCAGTATCTTTATTGTTTTCATTGGATTTCTTCTTATGATGGGCAAAGAGGACATATACAGTTTTACAAAAATCACGTTAGCCCCTTTGGTTATTGTCATTGGTTTTGCCGTCGGCTTCGTTGCTATTTTATACAAACCTAAGAACAACAAGGAAATCCAATAATAATGAGTTATTTCGAGGCCATTATTTTGGCTATTATAGAGGGATTGACCGAATTCTTGCCAGTCTCTTCCACAGGACACATGATTATCGGAACCGCATTAATGGGGATGGAACCTTCTGATTTCGTCAAACTATTTACCATCGTCATTCAATTGGGCACTATCCTATCTGTACTCTTCTTGTACTGGAGACGCTTTTTCAAATCCCTCGATTTCTACTATAAACTCATCGTAGCAGCTATTCCGGCATCTATACTTGGGCTACTATTGAACGATGTCATCGATTCACTATTAGAAAGCCCGATGATGGTAGCCATCATGCTGGTCATTGGGGGTGTGATCCTATTGTTTGTTGACAAATGGTTCAATCGTCCAACAACAGACGACTCCGACGACATATCGTTCAAGCAGGCTTTCATTATCGGCTGTTACCAATGTTTGGCGTTGATCCCCGGTACATCCCGATCAGCTAGTACTATTGTCGGTGGTATGACCCAAAAATTGACTCGCAAGGCGGCAGCAGAGTTTTCTTTTTTCCTGGCCTTGCCGATGATGTTCGGGGCGTCTTTGGTCAAACTCCTTAAGTTTTTCAAGGAAGGCCACACTTTGACCGGAGAAGAAATCAATCTATTGATCGTCGGGAATATCGTCGGCCTTGTCGTTGCGATCATTGCGATCAAATCCTTTATTAGTGTACTGACCAAATACGGTTTCAAGGCTTTTGGTTGGTACAGGATTGTCGTTGGTTTGGTCATCATCATCCTGTTGCTGAGCGGTCACAATCTACAAGTCATCTAATGCATATTCCGAAAGATAAAAACAGTACTCCTTTATTCTCTTTTGCCGAAGGCGAGATCCTTTTGGTGGACAAGCCGCTGTCATGGACAAGTTTTGATGTGATCGGAAAACTCCGAAACACGATCAAACCCTTGAAAGTTAAGGTCGGACACGCAGGCACATTAGATCCTTTGGCGACAGGACTCTTGATTATATGTACAGGCAAACTCACCAAGAAAATAGACTTATATCAAGCCGAGGACAAAGAATACACAGGCATCATTACACTGGGAGCGACAACTCCCTCCTATGATCTGGAGACGGCCATAGACCAAACATTTGATACCGGCGCGATTACCGAAGAGCATATCCATGAGACCGCAAAATCTTTTCTTGGAGAAATAGAGCAATTTCCGCCAGCGCATTCGGCTATACAGATCAATGGCGAACGTGCTTACGAAATAGCAAGACGAGGAGAAGAAGTGACACTAAAGTCCCGAAAGGTATTCATCCACGCGTTTGAAATCGAAAAGATTGAATTACCTTTGGTGTATTTTAGGATCAGATGCTCGAAAGGCACCTATATCCGATCGATAGCCCATGATTTTGGCAAAAGACTGCAAAATGGCGCCCATTTGTCTTCATTGCGCCGAACAATGAGTGGTGGGTTTCACGTTGACAATGCCTGGAATCTGGAAGAACTGATTGAGACAATCAGGGCACAAAAGACCAATTGGGTCATCTAAACAAGACATTTAGAAATGAAAATATATAGAAATCTTACTGAATTCGAACCATTGGAAAATGCGGTGGTCACGATAGGTACTTTTGACGGGGTACATATCGGTCATCAAAAAATATTGAAGAAACTAGTCGATTGCGCTAACGAGAAAAACGGTGAATCGGTACTGTTGACATTCTTCCCCCACCCTCGCCTCATCATCAATCCCGATGACGAAGACCTACGGTTGATCAACGATATCGAGGAAAAGACACATCGTCTGGCCTTATCCGGATTGGATCACTTGATCATTACCCCTTTTACGAGAGACTTCTCAAATCAAAGTCCGGAAGAATATATCCGCAATGTACTCGTGGACAAACTGGGGACCAAACGGATTATCATCGGCTATGACCACCATTTTGGCAAAGATCGCAAAGGAAGTATAAAAAATCTCGCCGAGCTGGCTCATATCTTTGACTACGAGGTTTTAGAGATCCCCAAACAGGATATAGACGATGTAGCTGTCTCTTCGACACGGATACGTGAGGCCCTGATAAAAGGTGACATCGATACGGCCAACAAATATTTGGATTACCCTTTCGAATTGACCGGAACTATTGTTCGGGGGGATCAGATTGGACGTACCATAGGTTTCCCGACTGCCAATCTGCATGTACACGAAACCCATAAACTGATACCCGCATATGGTATCTATGCCGTCGAAGTCGAGATATATCCACATGTCCCCTCCATCGCCTCGGGTGAATATTTCGAACCTCAACCGACCAGTGTTGCTAAAGGTATGTGCTATATAGGTAACAGACCAACCATAGACGGCATGGCCCGAAAGATAGAAGTAAACTTGCTCGACTTCAAGGATGATCTTTATTCCAAGACTTTACGTCTTCGCTTCAAGCATTTTATACGACACGACGAACGTTTTGATTCTTTAGAAGAGCTACAAGCCCAGATAAAGAAAGATGAAGATGCTATTAGGGCGTATTTCAAGTAGGGGCAAATAATAATTTGCCCTTACTCTTCTATATATACATTTTTATTTTCCCCGAAAAATACATTAACTTAGCTGACTTTTGAACGTGAAACCGTATTCAGTATGGAAACAACATTTGATTTTGAAAAACCTATTGCAGATTTGCAAACACAGATAGAGAAAGTAAACCAGGTTGCCGAAAAAACCCATGTGGACATGAGTGCCACTGTAAAGGAACTGGAAAAAAAACTGGAACAAGCCAAAGTAGATGTCTATCAAAACCTAACCGGATGGCAAAAAGTACAAATGTCCAGACATCCGGACCGACCACAAACTTTTGACTACATCGAAATGATATGCGACGAGTTTGTCGAACTGCATGGAGACCGTACCGTCAGAGATGACAAAGCCATTGTAGGCGGCTTTGCATCGATAGGTGGACAATCTGTGATGGTCATCGGTCATCAAAAAGGAAAAAACACCAAAGAAAGGCAATTCCGGAATTTTGGCATGGCCAATCCCGAAGGCTATCGCAAAGCACTACGCCTCATGAAAATGGCCGAAAAATTCAACAAACCTATCATTACCCTAATCGATACAATGGGAGCCTACCCCGGTCTTGAGGCCGAAGAACGAGGACAAGGCGAAGCCATCGCGCGAAATCTTTTAGAAATGTCTGTCTTGACTGTACCGGTGATCTGTATAGTCATCGGTGAAGGAGCTTCGGGTGGAGCATTAGGTATCGGTGTAGGTGATCGTGTATACATGATGGAAAACACTTGGTATTCGGTCATCTCTCCTGAATCCTGCTCATCTATACTTTGGAGGAGTTGGGATCACAAAGAACGGGCAGCAGAAGCCTTAAAATTGACCGCAAACGACATGTTGGCAAATGGTCTTATTGACGGTATTATTCCAGAGCCTTTGGGCGGAGCACACCAGAACCCCGAAGTCGCAGCTCAAAATGTCAAAAGTCAAATCTTGCAAGACCTCTCCTTCCTCAAATCCAAGGATACACAGACCTTGGTTGCCGAACGTATAGACAAATTCAGTAAAATGGGTGTTGTGAACGAATAAAGACAAATGAAAAGAATTCTCTCTATAGATGGTGGCGGCATCCGAGGTATCATCCCCGGTATGGTCGTAGCCGCTCTGGAAGATAAGCTGAAAGAACACAGCAATAACCCAAACGCACATATATCAGACTATTTCGATTTTTTTTCGGGGACAAGTACAGGTGGTATTCTGACCTCTCTCCTGCTTTTCCCCTCCGAAGAAGACCCTGGACGGCCCAAATTCAGTGCGCGCGAGGCTTTAAGCATTTATCTGGAACATGGAGAAAGCATCTTTTCTACCCGAAATTGGCGAAGGTTCTTGAGCAAGTTTGGCCTGTTGAGTGAGATATACGATGAAGAAGTACTGGAAAAAATACTATTGGATTATTTTGGTGACGCCAAGCTCAGTCAACTCATCAAGCCCTGTATCATCACGGCATACAATATCGAACTCCGTAAAAACCACCTGTTCAGGCAACAAAAAGCGATCTCCCACGGCGATTCCCGTGATTTCTATCTACGGGATGTATGTCGGGCTACGTCTGCCGCTCCGACTTTCTTTTCGGTCGCCGAGATTTTTTCCCTGGCAAATACCAGATACGTATTGGTCGACGGAGGTCTATTTGCTCACAATCCGAGTATAGCTGCATTATTGGAAGTATTGAAGACATTCAATACGTTCAACATCAGTGATGTCCACATCTTATCCTTAGGTACAGGCATCACAAAGAATGCCTACAATTACGAAGATTTCAAGAAAAAATGGGCTATTTCTATAGGCCCCGCCTTGGTAGATATCATGACGGCAAGCTCTTCCGAAAGCAACGACTATTTTTTAAGACAGCTATTCCGGTCGGTCAACCGACTTGGCAACTATATCCGTATAGAGCCCCATAACCTTTCTTCCATCAACCCGGCCATGGACGCTGCCAACAAATCAAACATTCAAAAGATAGTCGCACTGGCGGATAAACTGATCAGTGATAATGAACAAATCATCGATCAACTGGCTCACGATCTCATCCGTGATCGGCATGAAGTCGAGAAACGAAAAAAGTCTGTCTGGAATCTTTTGGGAAAATAAAAAAGAAAGGGAGTTTAAAAAAAACTCCCTTTCTTTTTGCTTTACTCATGCTTCATATCCAACTCATCGACATAGCTTTCATTCGGCACGTAGTCGGCGACCATCTCCGCCTCGTAATCTATTTTTCTACTCTTACCAAATCGGCGTTGTAGACTATCGAATATAGAATACACGACCGGTACGACGACCAATGTCAAAAACATGGACGACAATAGACCACCGATGATAACAATAGCCAACCCTCTATTCGTATCCGCAATACCTCCTGTTGCCATCGCAATCGGAATCATACCAAATACCATTGCAATCGTCGTCATGAGAATAGGACGCAGACGGGCATGGTTAGCAGCGACCAGTGCATCGTGTGTATTGGCCCCCGAATCTTTCTTATGATTGGCAAAGTCTACCAACAATATCGCATTCTTCGCCACCAAACCAATCAACATAATGATTCCCAAAATGGTAAAGATATTCAATGTCTGATTGGTCAATGCCAGCCCCAATAATGCTCCAATAAAAGACAATGGAATGGAGAACAAGACCACGAAAGGTGTGATAAAGTTGTCATACAGTGCTACCATAACCAAGTAAACCAACACAATAGAAGCTAACAGAGCTATACCCAAGGTACCAAAACCTTCTTCCTGATTTTCCATATTTCCACCCCACAAGGTGGCTACCCCTGTTTTCTTGGGCAATTTGTCAAACTCCACTTGCCACTCTTGCGCGACCGTACCGGCAGGACGACCTATTACGGTTGCCTTGACCGACACCGAAGGTGTCTTGTCACGACGCTCCAACAAAGTAGGTCCTGATCCATAGGTCACTTCAGCAAACTGTTGCAGTGTGATAGCGGTTCCTTTATCATTGATAAATTTCAAGTTGCGCACATCATCGATACTCGCTCTTCCTTTATCGTCAAATTGTATGTTGATATCGTACTCATTTTCACCCGCCCGGAACTTGTTGTCCGTGTTGCCCGAGAAAGCGACCTGCATCGTTCCACCTACAGTAGCCACATTGAGCCCCAGCGAAGTCATTTTCTCACGATCTACTTTCACGTTGATTTCGGGGTTTCCATCTTCCGAGGACAATTTGACCTGCGAAGCACCTGGAATATCTTGCAAGATTTCCGCAGCTTGGTTAGCAAATTCCAATGCATCTTCCATCGTCGTACCGATCACGGTCAGGTGAATCGGAGCCTGCTCTGCTCCCATCAATCCCATATTGACCGTACGCACCTTAGCGCCTACCAATTCATTTTCAAGTTCACGTTTTAGCTCCGCAGAATATACTTTGGAGTTCAGTACACCTTGATATTCATCTTTTAAGACAACGTGGATCTCCGATTTATACCGATTTCCCGATATCGCACCGAATCCTCCATCGCTGGACTGTCCTACCGTCGTAATCATACGTCCGACTTCGGGCTTAGCTGAAATATAGTTTTCTGCACGTTGTGTCAATTGGTTTGTCACTTCCAAGGAAGCATCTTTTTCCAACTCAAACTGCATCATGAACTCCCCCCTATCGTTGGCCGGGAAAAAGTCTCCCCCGATAAAGCCCAAAATAGGTAATGACAAGGAAGCAAAAAACATAATTATCGCAACCAATAAAGTCAGCACCTTGTTCGTTCTACTACGCAAAGACCATTGTAAAATCCCCGAAATCCAATGGGTAAACTTAGAAAGTCCTCTTTCAAAACCCAAAACTATCCTTCCCACAAATGAAGACGAACTGATATGTTCGATCTTACCAAAACGGGAATACAACCAAGGCACAACCGTAAAGGAGACCAACAACGACAAACCTGTAGAGATGATGACTGTCACACAAAACTGTGCGAGGATATTGGCCACCAAACCGGTAGACATCGCTATAGGCAAGAATACAACGACGATAACCAATGTAATCGCTGTGACTGTAAATCCGATCTCCTTTGCACCATCATATGCCGCACGGATACGGCTCTTGCCCATCTCCATGTGCCGGTGGATATTCTCGATCACAACGATCGCATCATCCACTAGGATACCGACCACAAGCGATAATCCCAATAGAGACATCAGATTCAGCGTGTATCCCATGAATAGGAAACCGATAAAGGTAGCGATCAGCGACAATGGAATCGCCACCATCGTGATGGCCGCATTGCGCAGACTATGCAAGAAGAAAAGCATGATGAAACCCACCAATACCACGGCCAACGCCAAATCTTTCATAACGTGGTTGGCGGAGCTAAGCGTATATTCACTACTGTCATTGGCAATAATGACCTGTACACCTTCTTTTTCGTAGTCTTTTTCGATCCCTTTTACTACTTTTCCTTCTCGATCTTTCTCTGCAATAGCTTTTTGAACCAATTTGGATACCGCTACTGCATTCGCATCAGACTGTTTGTAGACCTGCATCAAGATGGTGTTTTTACGATCCAATCGCGCGATTTTCTCTATATCGACCACGCCATCCTGTATATCAGCTATATCCCGCAAGAATATGGTTATACCCTTTGGCGTTGTAATAGGCAGATTACGCAATTCGCCGATCGAATTGACCTTACCCGCCAGACGGATTGTATTTCTCTTTTCACCGGATTGGACGCTTCCTGTAGGAAAATCCAGGTTGGATGCCGCTATGACCTGTTGCACCTGCATGATGGACAGACCATACCCTTCCAATTTTTCCGGATCTACTTTGACCTGGATCTCACGCTCCTCACCGCCGATCATATCTACCTTTGCCACACCATTGATACGGGCAAAGACAGGTTGTATTTTTTTGTCCAATAAGTCATACAAATCCTTTTCAGACAGATTGGAGGTAATAGCCAAACTCATAATCGGCATATCATCCAAAGAGAATTTGTTCAGAATAGGTGGGTCTACATCATCTGGCAATGTGTTGAGAATCGCATTGATCTTACGTTGCGCATCGGTCAACAAAAAGTTGACATCCGCCTCTTCGTTCAATGTAACCATCACAACGGACACATTTTCCAGTGAAGTCGATTCGATCTTCTTGACCATTTCGAGCGACGAAACCGCGTCCTCAATCTTCTTTGTTACCGTATTTTCTACCTCTGTGGGTGAAGCTCCCGGATAGATGGTCTGTATCATGATGACCTTGATGTCAAACTTGGGTATCAACTCATATCCGAGCCTCGTATAAGAAAATATACCGCCAAGAACCAATATGATAAACATCACAATGATCAAACTTGGCCTTTTTATCGAAATTTCAGAAATCTTCATTTTTTACTTTTTTAGCTGTAGGCAACAGGCTTTAGGCCATAGGCAATCAACCTATAGCTTACAGCCTAAAACTGAATTACTTAATAATAGTGATAGGTGTTTGATCAAAGACATTGATCTGGCCGGATATAATCACTTGGTCACCTTCTTTCAAACCACCCAAAATCTCCACATTATCACCAAAATTACGCCCAGAGACAACTTTAGCAGCTATCGCTTTGCCATCACGGGCGACAAACACTTTATTGTCACTCACACTACCTACAAAAGCAGCCCGGGGAGCTACCAATACGGTACCCGATTGGCTACCGAAGTTGGCTGTACCGTACATACCGGCACGTAGCTCATTATTCGGATTGGCTACTTCGATTTCTACCGGAAAGTTCAGGCTTCCATCTGACTTGGGCGCAATAAACGTAATCTTACCGCTTAGCACTTTATCCGGCAATACGCTTACCGTCACTTGGACAGTCTGTCCTACTCGCAGTGCAGCAACATTTTTCTCATCCGCATTGACACGCAATTTCAAAGCGCTTATATTGACAATGTCAAATGCGGCTGTACCTGGGTTGACATATGTACCCGGTTCGATCATGCGTGAGTTGACAATCCCTGCAACAGATGTTTTGATAGTCACATCGCCAGCCATTAATTTGGCACTCTGCAAATTGTTCTTTGCATTTTCGAACTGTAGTTTGACCTGATCCAACTGTTGCTTGGTCACACCACCAGTTGCAAAAGCACTTTCAAAACGCTGTACATTGGCCTCAGCATCATTGTATACTGCCTGGGCATTGGCTACATTGACATTGACCTTATCACCTTCGACTATTGCCAACGTCTGTCCCGCAGATACCCTTGCTCCCTCGTCGACCAACACACGCACCACACGTCCTGCAGCTTGTGCCGACACAGTAACTTCTTGTTTAGGCTCAAATGTACCATTGGAAGTATAGGTCAAATCTACCTGCTCCGACTGTACAGAAGCCACACGTACAGCGACCTCCGCATTTGTGACGGCTGCCGCTTGGGTGACAGCTTCGTTTTTAGCCTTATTATTCCTTAAAATGTAAATTATACCTGCAAGTATTGCTCCGATAATGATTACACTGATGATTGCACGTTTCATATAATTGTTATGTTGTTGTTTGTTATTCGTTGATTAATGATTTAAGTTGTCCGTTTGCTTTGATCAATTGAACCTCTGCTATTTTATAATTCAGCAAGGATGTCGTTAGGTTGTTTTGAGCATCTGCGTAGGCTGTTTCAGCATCCAGAAGTTCAGTCAATGTAGCTAAACCATTTTTATAGTTATTTTCTGTATTTTCCAATACTTCTTTTGCCAATGTGACATTAGCTCGATTGGTATGGATGGTCAATAGAGAATTTTTGATTTGAGCTTTTGCATTTTCGTTACCGAGCTGAAGTCCCAGTTTAGTATCCATCAAATCTACCTCTGCCTGTTTTAGTTGAATGTTAGCTTGACTTATCCTCGACTTGGTAGCTCCACCGTTAAAAATAGGTATGGAAAGATTTAGCCCCAAACCCGAAAAACCTGACCATTTTACACCATCATTTGCAGAAAATATCGGAAACACCGGCCCCATGCCTAGATATCCAAGATTTCCTGTAAAAGATAACCGCGGGAAATAATCGGCACGCATAGCTTGTTTGTTCAATTGGAGCAATTCGATCTGTTTTTCAAACAATTGGACTTCCGTACGGCCATTTAGATCTAATGGCTCTATTAGTGCCGAGCCCTCGTTTACGGCAAAAGTTTCTTTCGAAAGCTTTACTTCTCTGTCAATGGGCATTCCTATGGCAAATTTTAACGCATTCTCCTGTAGTTTTAATGCATTACTAACAATCTGTTTATTGGCTTCCAGATTATTCAATGCTACCGTAATTCTATCCAGATCAATCTTTTTTCCTAATCCGGCATCAACCAAACCTTTGATAACATTTCGGGTTTTCAATGTGTTGTTAAGATTTGTCTCTATGGTTTCTATCTGTAATCTTGTTTGATAAACCTCATAATATGAGTTGGCAACCTTCTCAATCAGTTGTTCATCACTCAATGCTTTGTTGACTTGATAAAACTCTTTTGTTGTCTTTGCAGCTTTCAAGCCTGTAAACAGGGACTGATTAAAAAGCTGCTGATCAACTTGCAAAGCGGCCTGAGATTGCCATTTTTGTCCCATCGCTACCATCACGGTTTCTCCAGGCATTCCTATGATCCCTCCTGGTAAAGCTACCTTTTGAAGCATGGGATTATATGTGAGACCACCGGCTCCATTCACCTGTGGCAAAGCACCAGCTCTCACTTCATCAATCTGATATTGTGCATTTTCCAGTTCCAATGCAGACTTCTTTGCTTCAGCCTTATTTTCCAATGCATATTTGATAGCCTGTTGAAGTGTCAGCACTTCCTGAGCCTTCACTACGGAGCCAGAAAACAGCCCGGCAACCAGTATAGCTATGATTCTACTTCTTTTCATTCTAATTTATTTCCTGTTTATTCTGTTTTCAAATATTAATTTTGTTGCTCTCTTTTGACTATCCAATATCTTTTCTACATTTTCTTGATTCGGAATACCTGTGATGATGTCGTGCACATTGTGCATGATACCGATGGCCTTGACGATTTCGATATAGACACTACAGGTTTCATCGACGTCCTCAATCAGAAGTTCTCCGCTTTCCACAGCCTTCAGAAGTAATGACTTTAGATGAACAAGCTCTTCGGCATGACACTCTTCCAGAAAATCGTTGATCTCCACCCCCTTGATCCATTCCAGATTTTCATTGATATGCAAAACGTAGTATTTCTTCAAATATGATGCCCGTAGTTCCAACAGAGAAAACATGACCTCCAAAAAGTTGTTGCGATACGAATGGATAATGCTTTTTTCCTCCTTTTGGATCTGCATGACAACATGACGGATCACATCCTTGATAAGGGCGAATTTGTCCGGATAATAGTAATAAAGATTGGCTTTGGTGATACCGAGATCGTCGGCGATCTCATTCATCGTCGTCTTGTTAAAACCATAATGTGCGAAACGTTTTAACGCTACCTCAACGATCTCCTCCTTACGTTTGTCCATTTTATCTTTTGACTTTTATTAAAAATTGTTCAAAAGTACAAAAAGGTTAAAACAAACATCGAGAAAAGATTGAAAAAAACAATTTTATGACAAAAATCATAAATTTCCGTTGCCGTTCATCGCAATCGACTTCACCAAAGATCCCCCAAGACATTAAAAAAAACAGACATCTGTTGGCGTTTACTTAAATTTTAGAGTTTGTAAAACAAGAACCAATTGCCTATCCCCAAGTCCATGAAACATCAGAAGCATTCTTCTTTTACGTTCGATTACACATTTATGCTACACGAATAGAATAATTTCTTTTTTTTATCAATTTTCTATAAGAAAAAGAACAATAAATCTATTTCTCGTAATATTTTGTTACAAAAATGTCTATTAAAATTTTACATTTGTCAATAGCAACAGATGAGTTTCAATAGATATGAAGCGAATTATTAATAAACCAATAATAAAATCTATAAAAAAGTAATGATCTTAGGAGTACTGAAAGAAACCAAAACAAATGAACGACGCGTTGCGCTCAGTCCGGAAATCGTCAAACTTCTTATCAAGAAAGAGTTTCGCGTTCAAATCGAAAGTGGTGCCGGACTCGGTTCCAATTTCTCGGACAATGATTATACACAAGCCGGTGCAAATATTGTCCCAAAATCAGCGATATACCAAGCAGATGTCATTCTCAAGGTAAATGCGCCAACTATAGAGGAAGCTTCTGAATTTAAAAACGGGGCAGTAAGCATTTCACTTTTGTATCCCTACACACAACCTGAGTTGTTGGACATATTTAATAGCCGTCAGATAACCGCATTTGCGATGGACGCTGTACCGCGTATATCCCGTGCCCAAAAAATGGATGCATTAAGTTCACAGGCCAATCTAGCTGGATACAAGGCCGTGATCATGGGTGCTAATGTATTAGGAAAGATATTTCCTTTAATGATGACTGCGGCAGGTACGATTACACCAGCCAAGGTGCTTATTTTTGGAGCCGGTGTAGCCGGTCTGCAAGCGATTGCGACGGCAAAACGCCTGGGTGCAGTGGTCGAAGTCTCTGATGTACGTCCCGAAACAAAAGAACAGGTCGAATCGTTAGGAGGCCGATTCCTCGTCGTCGAGAGTACAGAAGAAGTCAAAATAGAAGGCGGATATGCAAAAGAAGTTTCGCAAGAGTTCTTGGCCAAACAGCAGCAACTGATCAAAGACAAGATCAAAGATGCCGATCTGGTCATTACAACCGCATTGGTCATCGGCAAGAAATCACCTCTCCTCGTGACCGAGGAGATGGTCAAATCGATGAAGCCCGGATCGGTCATAGTCGATATGGCAGTCGAATCCGGCGGCAACTGTGCTTTGTCGGAATACAACAAAACTGTCGAAAAACATGGGGTCACCATTATCGGCGAATCCAATATCCCTTCCCTCTTACCGATCAATACAAGCCAATTGTACGCAACCAATATCAGTACACTCTTGCTTCATCTGGCTACCAAAGACGGGTTCAAATGGGAGCTTGAAGAGGAAATAACAAAGGGAGCCTTAGTCACCCATCAAGGTGAACTGGTACATGAACTTACAAAATCTATTTTGGGCAATTAGGGAATGAAAGATTTGAAAAAGAGGAAATTGACCATTCGACTAATCAACGATATAAACAATTAAGCTATTAAACGATTAAACAACAATTAACACTATAAGCTATGACTATTGACGCTTTTATCATTCTGCTTTATATATTAATATTGGCTAGCTATCTTGGCTTTGAATTGATCAACAAAATACCTCCTACCCTACATACACCACTCATGTCGGGATCGAATGCCATATCCGGCATTACGATAGTCGGAGCTATCATTGCCTGTAATGAACTAGGTTATGTATCTGTCAGTAAATGGCTCGGAATGGCTGCCCTTGTTCTAGCGACTATTAACGTTGTTGGTGGTTATGCCGTGACCGACAGGATGTTGAAAATGTTTAAGAAAAAATAAAGTACATCCGTTATGCCTTTTGCATAAATATATCATGGCTGTTGTTATGTTTTAACTGCAAAATGTCCAAACTGGTACTTGTTATCCATTAAAATTACTTTAAGAAAAAAATGAATATCATTATACAAATATCTTACCTAATCGCCTCTATACTCTTCATCATAGGTATCAAAATGCTAGGGCGTACCAAAACAGCGCGTCAAGGAAACGCTGTGTCTTCCGTGGGTATGTTTATTGCGATCTTAGCTACTGTTGTACAGGTGGAAGCTATTTCCTTGGTTGATATATTGATCTGTATTGTCATCGGTTCGGCCATAGGACTCGTAATCGCCTTTAAAGTACAAATGACCAAAATTCCCGAAATGGTCGCGTTGTTCAATGGTTTCGGAGGATTAGCATCTCTTGCTGTGGCCTTATCTGATTTTTGGTTAAACACACAAGAGAAAGGTATTGCCGTAGACTCCATTACCGGTATCAGCGTGGCATTGAGTATTCTCATCGGAGGGATTACGTTTACAGGTTCGATCATTGCCTTTTTGAAACTTAGCGGCAATATTTCCGGTCGTGCCATTGTCTTCACAGGTCAGCACCTCATCAATCTAATATTGTTGATTTCTGCTATTAGCATTACGGTATTTGCCTTGACAGACTTTTCTAACCCCACCTATATGGTCCTATTGGCTGTGGTGTCCTTGATCATCGGGGTGCTTGTGGTTATTCCTATCGGAGGAGCGGATATGCCCGTAGTGATCTCTTTATTGAATTCCTATTCGGGAATGGCTGCCTGTGCAACCGGTTTTGTACTCAATAACAATGTACTTATCGTATCCGGAGCGCTGGTGGGTGCATCAGGTATTATCCTTACCCAAATCATGTGTAAGGCCATGAATCGTTCACTGATGAATGTGCTTTTGGGTGGATTTGGACAGACCTCTGCTACAGGTGGAGAAGCCGCCGACGGCCCACAAATAGTCGTCAAAGAGGTAGGCGTAGAGGAAGCAGCCCAAATCTTTGACTCTATTTCTTCTTTGATTATTGTCCCCGGATACGGAATGGCTGTAGCACAGGCACAACATACCATCCGCGAGTTGAGCGAATTGTGTGAAAAGAAAGGAGTCAATGTTCGTTTTGCTATTCACCCTGTAGCGGGAAGGATGCCCGGACACATGAACGTACTATTGGCCGAAGCGAACATCTCCTATGACAAACTAATTGAAATGGACGAGATCAACGATGATTTTGCCAATACGGATCTGGTTTTTATCGTCGGAGCCAATGACGTCGTAAACCCTGCCGCAAAGACAAATCCCAATAGCCCAATTTTCGGAATGCCTGTACTCAATGTCGAAAAAGCACAAACCGTGATTGTCAGCAAAAGAAGCATGGGCAAAGGATATGCCGGTATCGAAAACGAGCTATTCGGCGCAGACAACTGTTTGATGCTGTTTGGCGACGCCAAACAAACCATTACAAAATTGGTCGGTGAGTTGAAAGAACTGTAAAAAAAGACCTCCGAAGTTTTGAAAACTTCGGAGGTCTTTCAGTATACATTAAACCTATAAGGTTTTCTTTATCTGTGCTCTTCGCACCACTTTCGCGCATTGACAAAGGCCTCCAGCCACGGTGACACTTCATCCTGTCTTCCATCGGGGTAGTTTGCCCAGTTCCATTGGAAGATCGAGCGCTCTATATGGGGCATGGTGACCAAATGGCGTCCCGTACGATCACACATCATCGCTGTATTGAAGTCCGAACCGTTCGGATTGTGCGGATATTGCTCATAGGCATACTTAGCTACAATATGATAGGCCGATTCTTCTTTCGGAAGATTGAATTTGCCTTCACCATGCGAGATCCATACTCCTAACGTCGTACCGGCCAATGTAGACAGCATCACGGAGTTATTTTCTCTTACTTTGACCGACACAAAGTTGGATTCATGCTTCCCTGATGTATTGTGTAGCATCTTGCCATGTTGGTCATGATCGGGGTTGATCAGTTCTAACTCCATAAACAACTGACATCCGTTACATATACCGACGGAAAGTGTGTCTTGACGAGCAAAGAAATTGTCCAATGCTCTTTTGGCTTTTTCGTTGTACAGAAACGCGCCTGCCCAGCCTTTGGCCGATCCGAGCACATCCGAGTTGGAGAACCCGCCGACGGTGCCGATAAACTGAACATCTTCCAATGTTTCGCGACCCGAAATCAGATCCGTCATGTGGACATCTTTGACATCAAACCCCGCAAGATACATGGCATTAGCCATTTCCCGCTCAGAATTGGATCCTTTCTCACGAATGATAGCTGCTTTTGGTCGAGGTTTCGCAGAGTCAATAACCGGCTTCTTACCCTCGAAATGCGTTGGAAACTCATATCGCAATGGCTGATTTTTATAGTTGTTATAACGTTCATCCGCCATTCCGTTTTTAGACTGTTTTTGATCTAATAAAAATGACGTTTTGAACCAGATATCACGTGTCTCGGCTATGTTGAATGTAAAACTATCGTTGTGATTTTTGAATGTCACTTCTGTACCCTCGTCAACTGTACCGATTTTTACAGCATCAATTCCGGCACCTGCCAATACATCCTCGAAAACTGAATCAGATTTTGCTTGTAATACTACAGCAATATTTTCATTAAACAATGCTTTAACAGTATCGGCTTCGCCCAGTCCAGATAGGTCATAGTTGGCAGCCAAATCCACGTCCGCAAAAGTCATTTCCAATAAAGTCGTGACCAAACCTCCCGACCCCACATCGTGTCCCGCTACAATCTGATCATCCAGAATCAATTGCTGTATCGTATTGAAAGCAAGCTTAAAATAAGCCGCATCCCGGATAGTTGGCACTTCTTTGCCAATTTTGTTCAATATCTGTGCAAAAGACGAACCGCCCAGTTTGAAGTTGTCTTTTGACAAATTGATATAGTAAATAGATCCGGCATCTTTTTTCAAGACCGGTTCGATTACTTTATGAATATCTGTACAGTTTCCAGCCGCAGAAATAATGACTGTTCCCGGTGCAATGACGCTTTCTCCATTCGGATATTTTTGCTTCATCGAAAGCGAATCTTTCCCTGTCGGAATATTGATACCCAATTCGACAGCAAAATCTGAGCAAGCTTTTACCGCTTTATATAGACGCGCATCTTCTCCTTCGTTGTTGCATGCCCACATCCAATTGGCCGACAAGGATATGCCTGCCAAACCATTTTTGATAGGGGCAAACACAATATTGGACAAAGCCTCTGCAACTGCCGTACGGCTGGCCGCTGCCGGATCAACAATCGCTGCTACAGGCGAATGTCCTACTGTAGTCGCAATCCCCTCTTTACCCTTGTAATCCAATGCCATCACCCCGACATTGTTCAAGGGCAATTGCAACGGGCCGACACATTGTTGTTTGGCTACACGCCCACCTACACAACGGTCTACTTTGTTGGTCAGCCAGTCCTTACAGGCAACTGCTTCCAGTTGGAGGACTTGGTTCAAGTAAATTGGTATATTCTCTACAGTATATTCTGCATCAGCGTACATGCGCTGTACCGTTTTGTCACGCATATACGTCTTGGGAGAAGACCCGAAGAAATCTGCCAGGGCATAATCCATCGGCACCTCGCCTGTGGTCTGTGACCGGAACGTAAAGCGATGATCTCCGGTGACATCCCCTACTGTGTACATAGGTGCACGTTCGCGATCCGCTACACGCTTTAATGTATCTATATCTTTCTCGCTAATGACCAAGCCCATACGCTCCTGAGATTCGTTGCCGATGATCTCTTTTGCAGAAAGCGTTGGATCTCCTACAGGCAATCTGTCCAGATCGATCAATCCTCCCGTGTCTTCTACCAATTCGGAAAGGCAGTTCAAATGCCCCCCGGCACCGTGGTCATGGATAGATACAATAGGATTATGGTCCGATTCGACCATACCGCGAACAGCATTACACGCACGCTTCTGCATTTCAGGATTCGACCGCTGTATAGCATTCAATTCGATACCCGAACCAAATGCACCTGTATCTGCCGACGAAACAGCCGCTCCTCCCATACCGATACGGTAGTTTTCACCACCTAATATAACGATCTTATCTCCGGTTTGAGGTGTATGCTTCTTGGCCTGTTCCAATTTGCCATAACCTACGCCACCAGCCTGCATAATGACTTTGTCGTAGCCCAATTTACGTCCGCCTTCCTCATGCTCAAAAGTCAGCACCGAGCCCACGATCAACGGCTGCCCAAACTTATTACCAAAGTCTGAAGCACCGTTGGAGGCCTTGATCAGAATATCCATCGGTGTTTGGTATAGCCAAGGACGTTCGGCCATGGCATTTTCCCAGGGTCTTGCACTGTTCGACCTTCCGGCAGGCTCCGTAACGGTGCCGGGCTGAAGATCCAATGCAGACTGCTCCAGTCTCGAATAAGCGGTCATGTAAATCGCCGTACCGGCCAAAGGAATAGCACCTTGCCCACCCGCCATGCGGTCACGGATTTCGCCTCCCGAACCTGTCGCCGCACCCGAAAAAGGTTCTACTGTCGTCGGGAAGTTATGGGTCTCCGCTTTGACAGACAGGACCGATTCAAATTCTTTTTCTTCGTAAAAGTCTGGTCTGTCTGCCGATCGAGGAGCGAATTGCATCACCCTAGGCCCTTTGATAAAGGCCACATTATCTTTGTAAGCCGACACCACTTCATTGGGGTTTTCGGCGGTAGTTTTTTTGATCAACTTGAACAAGGAGGCGGGTTGCTCCTCCCCATCAATGATAAAGGTACCGTTGAATATTTTGTGGCGGCAATGTTCCGAATTGGCTTGGGAAAAAGCAAACACTTCCGAATCGGTCAGCTTGCGCCCCAATTTTGCCGATAGATTGTTCAAATATTCGACCTCTTCGGGGTTTAAGGCCAATCCTTCGGATTTGTTATATGCGTCAATATCGTCTATCTCCAGAATAGGCTCCGGTTGAATATGAATGGTGTACATATCCTGCGTCAAGGCACTGTATTTCTGTGAGATCATCGGGTCGAAATCGTTGAAATCGGCCGGCACAGGCTGAAACTCTTCTATACGCACAATACCTTGGAGACCCATGTTTTGAGTGATCTCTACAGCATTCGTACTCCAGGGCGTGATCATGGCCGCACGAGGCCCCACATACCAATGCTCCAGTATGTCTTGTTCCAATTTTTTAGCGTTCCCGAAAAGCCAGTTGAGTTTGCTGATGTCTTCTTGTGATAAAGAGTGTACACTTTGAACACCGTATACTGTGTTCGATGGGTTCTCAAAGAAATGAATCATTATTATATAAGTGAGTTTTGAATGTTCTTCAAATTAAAGCACAAATTTACAGAATATTTTCGGGGAAAAATATTTTTGTTTCGTCAAATTTTATGAACAAATTTTTGAAAAAAGGAGATCTTTTATGTTATCCTGGTCCCGCTTCAGGTTAGGATCAGAATAACATAAAAGAACGGTTTTACCTCTAACTTAATGAAATTGTTTATACGCTAACGTTGGAATAATTTACAAATTAAATCAAATCAAAAATATCCCGCACTCCCAACAGCTTGCGTGAAGTAAACCCTTCTGCAAACGGCACTTGGATATTGCGGCCAAACTCTCGCGCCCTGGCCTTGGTGTACTCCATAAAATCCGGACTGGAAATATAGGTCTGCGGGCCATCTTCTTCGTTTGTAGCGTTGAATTGTGTCTTGTATGCCAAAACAGCCTGTTCTTTGATATTCCAATAAGGCGTAATATCCAAAACTATATCCGGTTGTATATACTTGTCTTGGACCAATTGTAGCTGTAACCTTGGCCGAAAAGCTTCTTGCTCCACATCGTCTTCAAAAGTAACGACTCTCCTCAGACCCGACAGAAAAATAGAATCATTGACCAGTTTACTGGCCCTGCCATGATCGGGATGCCTATCATCCAACGCATTGGTAATGATAATTTCGGGTCGAAATTTACGTATTGTATGAATGATTTTCTTTTGCGACTCTTCCTCATTCTGAAAGAAGCCATCTCGGAGACCTAAATTCTCCCGAACACACACTCCCAATATCTTCGAGGCTGCCTCGGCCTCTTCCGCCCTGGTCTCAGCCGTACCACGCGAACCCAGCTCTCCCCTCGTGAGATCCACGATACCCACTTTTTTACCTTCGGCAACATATTTGGCAATCGTACCTCCAGCACCTAGCTCAGCATCGTCGGGGTGTACGGTCATCACCAGCAAATCTAATTTTATTTCTGACATACTATTGAATATTGTACTGCGTACAAAGATACATTACTGTTCGTAGAGTTCCGCAGGGTCTCTACGAACTTTCTGAATGGACAGGAGTCTGAAACTCTATTTCATTATCAATCCGTAGTGACCGCTACGCTCAACACTACGGATAGAAAGGGTGTGCCTCTATCAACAAGCACAGCCTACTCACTCCGCCAACAAACGCCGGATCTGCGCCTGTACCCTGGAAGAAAGAGGATTGGTAAAAGGACAGTAGAAATCAACTACACGACCAGATTTATCAATGATGTATTTATGAAAATTCCATACCGGTTTGGAGTCGACACGTCCGTTTAGCTCTTTAGAGGATAGATATTTGTACAATGGATGTGCATACTCGCCTTTTACATGGATTCGTTTGAAAACAGGGAAGGTAAGCTGCTCTTTGAGCCGGCAATAGGTCTCCAGATTCAAGCCTGAACGAGGCTCCTGATTGAAAAAGTCGTTGCAAGGGAATGCCAATATTTCAAAGCCTTGATCCCGGTATTGCCGATAAAGCTGCTCCAAACTTTTAAACTGTCGTTTAAAATAACATTTACTAGCAGTATTGACGATCAACACGACTTTGCCCGAAAAGTCTTTCAACGATCTTTCCTGGCCGGAAAACTCAAGTGCACTATAGTCGTAGATCGTATTCATGGCGGTCAATTTATGCTATTGGTACGGCTTGTTGATAGGTCGTACGACTTCATATTCACGGATGATATTCTCTATCACAAAATCCTCTTGCGCGTCGTAGGTAGATTTAAGATTATGACCGAATACCCTTGCTACACCTTGATAGACAAAGGCAGCGACACCTCCTTTCATATCTTTGACCAATTCATAACTGGTATGTCCCGTCTGCCTTTCGATAAGCTTGATCAATATCTTACCTTGGGATACGGAAAGGTTCTTAACCTCCGAATTGATTTTTTCCTTGATCTCACTTTCACAAGCTTTTATCAAACGACGTTCTTCCCGTTTGGAAGAAGCCAAAGCCAGCTCCCGATCCAATTGTTCATAGCGTTTCTGGGCATAAATTGCATACGGCAGTACACGCAATACATTTCTTTTTAAGCGCATATACTGTAACCGTTCTTGTTCACTTTTCCATTTACGCACAGCACGCACGACAACTTCCTCTATAGCAAACCACGGCACCACTTCTCCACTTTCAAGGGTAGTCGTCGCATAATAGGCGACCACGTCAGGTTCTCCCGGTCCATAGTGGGGCAACGTCAAGGGCTCGCGTATCGGCAAAGGCAATTCCTGCCCCATTCCTTTGAACGCAAGCACCATCAACAGTACCATGAAACCTACCAATTTTTTGCTACCCATCATATTTTTGGATATATATTCCTTCTAAAAAGGATTTATTTTATCTATATTTATGTCACAAAGTAAAGACAAAGATTTATAGAATCGTTATCCAACATAAAATTAAATATTTTTTTACAAAATAACGAAATTTTTAAGAGGTTCTTATGGAAGATTATGTGATTGATATTGAGGCAGAAAGCAAGGAAATACGAAAAAGATACAGGGCATTATTGAGAGCATGCAAACCAACTTTACAAAGAGGTGACAAACAGGAGATAAGGAAAGCTTTCGATCTGGCGCTAGAAAGCCATAAGGACATGCGGCGTAAATCCGGAGAACCATACATCTATCATCCGATAGCCGTAGCACAGATCGCCGCCGAAGAAATCGGACTGGGAACCACCTCAATCGTCTGTGCTCTATTGCACGATGTCGTCGAAGACACCAGCCTCACGCTAGAAGATATTGAAGCGCGATTCGGTAAAAAAGTAGCCAAGATCATCGATGGTCTGACTAAAATATCGGGGGTATTCGACCCGAACAGCTCACTGCAGGCCGAAAACTTCCGCAAGATGCTATTGACCCTGGCAGATGATGTACGGGTCATCCTTATCAAGCTGGCGGATAGACTACACAATATGCGCACCATGGAATTCATGGCAAGGCACAAGCAGCTCAAGATAGCGTCCGAAACGAGCTATCTCTACGCACCCCTCGCCCATCGTTTGGGCTTGTACGCCATTAAATCCGAGCTGGAAGACCTGTCCATGAAGTACACCGATCCGGACACTTACAAATTTATCGCAAAAAAACTGAATGAAAAGAAGGCCGAACGCGAAAAGTTTGTGGCCGATTTTATCGAACCTGTCAAAAAGATACTCGAAGAACAGGGAATCAAGGCCGATATTTTCGGCAGACCAAAGTCCATCCATTCCATATGGAACAAGATGCGGAAAAAGTCCATTCCCTTTGAAGAAGTCTATGATTTATTTGCCATCCGTATCGTCATAGATACAGTGGACGAAAAGGAAAAAACCGAATGTTGGAAAGTGTACTCCATTGTCACAGATCTCTACCGCCCCAATCCCGATCGGCTTCGTGACTGGGTTTCCACGCCCAAAGCAAACGGTTACGAGTCATTACATACTACGGTCATGGGCCCGAGAGGACAATGGGTAGAAGTACAGATACGTACCAAGCGTATGAATGAAATTGCCGAAAAGGGGTTTGCCGCACACTGGAAATACAAAGAATCCAATTCGGACAATGGACTGGATCAATGGATACAAAAGGTACGTGATATTCTCAGCAATCCCGAGCAAAATGCCTTGGATTTTTTGGATGACTTCAAGATGAACCTCTTTTCCGATGAAATATTCATCTTCACACCCAAAGGTACACTTATTCAATTGCCCAACGGAGCTACAGCATTGGACTTTGCCTTCGAGATACACTCCGACATTGGTGCCACCTGTATCGGAGCCAAGGTAAACCACAAATTGGTTCCACTCAGTCATCCCTTGCAAAATGGAGACCAGGTCGAAATCATTACTTCCAACAAACAGTCTCCCAAGGAGGATTGGCTGAGCTTTGTCGTCACAGCCAAAGCCAAATCCAAAATCCGCTCTTCACTCAAGGAAGAAAAACGCCGTGTGGCTGAGGAAGGCAAAGAGATACTAGAACGCAAACTCAAATCGCTGAAAATCACGTACAACACGGATAATATCAACAAGATTGCAAATTTCTTTAAATACCCCAGTTCACAAGAGTTGTTTTACAATGTAGCCAAAGGAGAGATCGACATCAAGAACCTACGCGAGTATGTGGCTAACGAAAAGACCCCGGAGACCCATTCCAACCAATTCACTTCGCACATTAACGGGTTGGTCGAAAAGCTGAACAAGAAAGATGCCGACACCATCTTGATAGGAGATGATATGCAAAAGATCGACTATACGTTGGCTCCGTGCTGCAACCCCATTCCAGGGGATGACATCTTCGGATTCCTGACTGTCAACGACGGCATAAAGATACACCGCACCTCCTGCCCTAATGCTTCAAAGCTTATGGCAAATTACGGTTACCGTATTCTCAAAGCCAAGTGGGCGTCGGCACAGCAGGATACGGCTTTCTTGACGGGCATACGTATCGTTGGTATAGATGATGTAGGTTTGATCAACAAGCTGACTTCCGTGATTTCGCAGGACTTCAAGGTCAATATCCGTTCGCTGTCTATATCCAGCAACGAAGGTATCTTCGAGGGCAACATCATGGTACATGTCAATAACACGGATCAATTGGACAATCTGATCAATCACTTAAAAGGTGTACAAGGCATCACGGGCGTGACACGATACGAGTCGGAGAATTGATTTTTGACATTCACACTATCCTTAGTGTTCAGCGTAGCGATCACTAAGGATTTAACAATGAAAAAGGTAGTCTCCGACTACCTACGAAATGGTTGTACAATCTTAAAATTACATTGAAATTCATTTATGGGTGAACAAGGGTACTCCATAAAAGATCAATATTCAATCCACTTCATTACATTTGCTGTAATCGAATGGGTTGATGTATTTACACGAAAGGGTTATGCCGACATTGTGGTCGAAAGTCTGAAATTTTGTCAAAGGGAAAAAGGATTAAAAGTTCATGCTTGGTGCATTATGAGTAATCATATTCATTTAATTTTATCAACCCAAGAGCCTAATCGTCTATCTGATATATTAAGAGATTTCAAAAAGTACACCTCAACAGCCATCATTAAAGCCATAAACGAAAACACAAGGGAAAGCAGAAAGAATTGGATGCTATGGATATTCAAAAAAGCCGGAGAAAAAAACAACAGAAACCAAGAATATCAGTTTTGGCGACAGGATAACCATCCGATCCAATGCGATACCAATGCCATCATAGAGACAAGACTCAATTATGTACACGAGAACCCGGTAAAAGCCGGAATAGTGATGAGAGAACAAGATTATCTTTATTCATCGGCTATCGACTACTATACAGAAGAAAAAGGATTGATAGATATTGATTTTATTTGATACGGAGTCGGAGACTCCTATTCCATTTATAAAGTCCGTAGAGACCCTTCGGAACTCTACGAACAGACATGTCTCTACTAAAATAAAAAGTCACAAACATCTAACGAGTAAAAATAATTCACGCAAAATCAGAATGAAATTGATAAATTTGCATATAAGCATTAAAGGATAACATGAATCAAGGCGAAAATTACCAAACAGTCAAAAAAATATTCGAAGCGTATCTGGAGAACAAAAGCCTGCGAAAAACACCTGAACGGTACGCTATCCTGGAAGAAATCTATTCCCGGAATGATCATTTCGATGTGGAGTCCTTGTACATTCACATGAAAAACAAGAAATACCGTGTAAGTCGGGCGACGGTGTACAATACGCTGGAACTGTTGGTATCCTGTGACTTGGTGACCAAGCACCAGTTTGGCCGCAACATGGCACAGTTCGAAAAGTCATATGGCTACAAGCAGCATGACCATGTCATCTGTATCGAGTGCAACAAAGTTGTCGAATTCTGCGACCCACGTATCCATCAGATACAGACGATGATCGGCGACCTGTTAAAATTTGACATCAAGCACCACTCCCTCAATCTCTATGGCATCTGCCAAAGTTGCCAGATTCAAAAGTCCAGTGAAGAAAAAGCAAAATCCAAGAAGGAAGTAATTTCAAATTAATTCCTATTACAATGTTTTTAATATTAAATTTGTTCGGAAAATGACTACGTTGTTTTCCGAACATTATTTTTTAATCATTTTGTATTTAATTACATAATCAATAACAACTAAAAGCTATGCAAGTAGATGTGCTACTGGGCCTACAATGGGGCGATGAGGGTAAAGGGAAAATCGTCGATGTACTCTGTCCTCAATACGATTTGATCGCACGCTTCCAGGGAGGTCCCAATGCCGGACACACCTTAGAATTTGACAACAAAAAATTCGTATTGAACACCATTCCATCCGGAATCTTCAACCCTCAAACGTTAAACCTTATCGGAAATGGCGTGGTCATCGATCCGATTATCCTCAAACGAGAACTGGACAACTTGAAGGCTGCCGGATTTGATCCGGTAGGTGCCGGCAAGTTGGTCTTGGCCCGCAAAGCACACTTGATATTACCTACACATCAACTGCTGGATGCCGCTTCCGAATCTAAAATGGGTGACGGCAAAATTGGCTCTACGTTAAAGGGGATCGGGCCTACCTATATGGACAAGACCGGCCGTAATGGCTTACGCGTGGGAGATACCACACTGCCCGACTTTCAGCAACGCTACGAAAAGCTAAAGGAAAAACACCTCAATATACTATCTCATTACGGCGAAATCCCCGATTTTTCCGAACGTGAAGAAGCCTTTTTGGCGGCGATAGAATTTATCAAGACTATTCCGCATGTGGACTCGGAGCATTTGGTCAATCAATACCTCAAAGAAGGAAAGAAAGTATTGGCAGAAGGAGCCCAAGGCACACTATTGGATATAGACTTTGGCTCCTATCCTTTTGTCACCTCTTCCAACACAACTACCGCAGGAGCCTGTACAGGCTTGGGTATAGCACCCAATAAAATCGGCTCCGTATTGGGTATCTTCAAAGCATATTGTACCCGCGTAGGTGGAGGCCCCTTTCCGACCGAACTGGACAACGAAACGGGTGAAAGATTACGTCAATTGGGCCATGAATTTGGAGCGACCACCGGACGGGCACGTCGTACAGGATGGATTGACCTTCCCGCTTTGAAGTATGCCATTATGCTCAACGGCGTGACCGAACTCGTCATGATGAAAGCCGATGTATTGGATACTTTCGACAAGATATATGTATGTACACACTATAAATACAACGGCGAGGTGATCGACTACATGCCGTATGACATCAACTCCATCAAACCGGAGCCAGTCCTTGAAGAAATCCAGGGATGGAATCAAGATTTGACAGGCATACGTACACAGTCAGAAATCCCAACTGCACTCAAAAACTATATAGATTATCTGGAAAAAGCGTTGGAAGTACCTATCCGTTATCTATCTGTTGGACCTGACCGTACACAGACTATCGAGTTGAAAGCATAAAACATGGCTACAGCCATATTTGAGGTACATAAAGCAGTATTCGAACGTCAGGCGCTGGCTTGGGCACAACAGTTTGACCAGGTTTGCTTCCTTCAATCCAATGGATACAGCGATACATATAGTTCTATCGAATCTATCCTAGCTGTTGGAGCTACAGCAGTTTTTGAGAACAATACTGCAGATACATTTCAAGCTTTAGAAAACTTTAAATCCAAACATCCCCATCATTGGATGTTTGGATTTTTTGGTTATGATCTCAAAAACGAAATCGAAGATTTATCGACCTCCTTCCCGAACCCCTTAGGTTTTCCAGACACCTATTTTTTTATTCCGCAGACCATTCTTAAGTTCTCCGCACAATCTGTAGAGATCATATCAGCCGACCCGACAAGAATATTTTCGCAGATTATGGCAACTGAGCTTGAAGAACAAGAACATCCGTTTGAAGGGGAAGTTGTTTCGAGAATGTCAAAAGAAGAGTATATAAACGCTTTTGAACAGCTAAAAGCCCATATACAACGAGGAGACATCTACGAGGTCAATCTCTGCCAGGAATTTTATGCGCAACCAGCCCATATCCATCCCTTGCAGACATACGTCAAGCTCAACCAAGTATCCCCTACTCCATTTTCGACCTTTTTCAAGATCAAAGACAAATATATCCTTTCGGCTTCGCCCGAACGTTTTCTGGCAAAGCGTGGCGAGAGCTTAATATCCCAACCTATCAAGGGTACCGCACCACGAGGCCGTACAGCCGAGGAAGACCGGAAAATCCAAGAAACCTTACGCAATAATCCCAAGGAGATTGCCGAAAACGTGATGATCGTCGACCTCGTACGCAACGACATGACCCGCAGTGCGCACCCCGGAACAGTAGCTGCAGAGCGTAAACTGGAAATCAAGAGTTATAGACAGGTACACCAACTTGTATCCACCATTACTTGTCAAAAGAACAACCAAATAAGTGACATAGAAGCTATTAAAAACATTTTCCCCCCGGGATCCATGACCGGCGCGCCCAAGATCAGTGCCATGCAATTATGCGATCGATACGAACATAGCCGTAGAGGTGTGTATTCCGGAACTGTAGGTTATTTTGCACCAAATGGAGACTTTGATTTCAATGTCATCATACGGACCATTCTGTACAACGACACTAAACAATACCTGTCCTTTCATACAGGGGGGGCTATTACAGTTGATGCCGTGGCAGATGATGAATATAGAGAATGTTTACTAAAAGCGAAAGCAATGTTGGAAACATTAGGAACGAAATTGCAGGAAGTTGCCAAAACCAAATAATAATGACAACTTTACTCCTAACTAATGTTATTTCAATTGTAAATATGCTGGAATTCAAGTAGACAGACAATACACAATAATATATTTTTATGAGATTTCACCCCTTTTCTTTTTTACTGATGATCACCATAGCTTTGACTTTTACAGTTAAAGCCCAGGAGAGCCTAACATATCAGACACCTTCTCAGAGTATTGTCGAACTGGTAGATGCCCCCAATGTCTCTGACATCAAACTCAACCCACTCCAAACGTGGATGGTTGTATTGAACAAGCCACGATATATTGATATAGACAGGGCTGCCAAGCCAATCAAAGGTCTTGCCGGACTAAGTGTCGATACTGCTTTGAGAACAATTATCACAAAAAATAACGAGAGTGACCCCTATACTTCGATCAAACTGACCAACTTAACGAGCGGAAGCGATGTAAGCCTGAGTGGAATGCCGAATGAACTGCGTTTAGACAACTTGACATGGCATTTGGATGGACAACGTTTTGTCTATACCAACGAGACACAAAACGGATTGGAACTCTGGTATGCAGACCTGAATTCTCTTTCGACCAAAAAATTGAACATCGATCGTCTAAATGTAATAACAGGGAAACCTATACAATGGGTGAGCGGAGAGGACTGTTTGTTGGTTCAAGTCCCGGCATGGGATAAAAAACCGGCCCCCATCGCTACCCCTATTGCGCGCGGCCCCATTATCCAAGAAAACATGGGAAAACGTACCCGGGCGCAGACTTACCAAAACCTATTGAGCAATACCCATGATGAAGCTCTTTTTGATTATTATGCGGAAAGTCAACTCATAAAAGTCTATCTGGATGGTCGTACAGAAAAATTCGGTGAACCAGGTATATTTACCACCAATACTTTCTCCCCGGATCGTAAATATATACTCATACAGCGTATCCAAAAGCCTTATTCTTACAGCGTAGGACTTAGTTATTTCTCACAAACGACCGAAATCTGGGACCAAAGCGGAACTAAAGTAACCACCTTGCATGAACGCCCCTTGATAGAAAATACCGCAAGCAATATCAACTATGAACGGAAACATCAATGGAGAAAGGGAAAACCTCATGAGCTAGTTTGGGTAAAACGTATTCCAAAAAATAAAAAATACCGTGACGAAATCTTGTCTTTGTCAGCACCTTTCGATGGTACACCTCAAGTATTATATCGTACCAATTTGTCATACAAGGACATTGTTTGGGGAAATGACCATTTCGCGGTAGTCAAAGAGCAACAGACGAGCCAACGGAAGTTAAAATGGTCACTAATCAACCCAACAAACGGAGAACTCATCAAGGTGATCGAGGAAAGGAGCTCGGAAGACGGGTATCGGGATCCGGGCAATTTTGTCATCAGCAAAGGCAAAATGCTTATATCCGGAGATCAGTCTCCTGTAGTCTATACAATTAGTGAAGGTGCTTCGCCCGAAGGTGAACGCCCCTTTTTATTGCGTTGGGATCTGATGAAAGACAAACGGGATACGATATTTAAGTCAAAGGCAAACCATTATGAGAAACCGATCCATTTTGATGGCAAAAAGACCCTTTATTTTACAAGAGAATCCCGCAACGTGCCTCCCAACATGATCCGTAAGGATATACAGAGCAATGCAGAAACAGTACTAACGGCTTTCGAATCCCTTTATCCCAGCCTGGCAAGTACACAAAAACGGTTGATTTCTTACCGGAGAGAAGATGGGGTTAATCTATCTGGCATATTGCACCTCCCAGAGGGTTTTGAGCCGAAAAAAGATGCTCCATTGCCTGTCCTGGTTTGGGCTTATCCCCGTGAATACCTAAGCAAAGAAACTGCCGGACAGGTAAGAGTAACACCACATCGATTTACGGAAATAGCTTTTCGCTCACCTGTATATTGGGTGACCCGTGGCTATGCGGTTGTAGAATCAGCTGCTATGCCCGTCGTCAAAAGGGAAAAAGATCGTCCCAACGACAACTTTGTGGAAGAGATCACACTCAATGCCAAAGCACTGATCGATTATTTGGTGGAAGAAGGCATTGGCGACCGAAAACGCTTTGGTGTCGGAGGACATTCCTACGGAGCCTTTATGACAGCTAATCTACTTGCACACACCGACCTATTTGCCGCAGGAATTGCCCGTAGTGGTGCATACAACCGGACCCTGACCCCATTCGGATTTCAGAATGAAACTAGAATATATTGGCAGGCAAAAGACGTCTATGACCACATCTCGCCATTTAATTATGCCGATCAGATCAAAAGACCTCTATTGATCACACATGGTATAGATGATGAAAATATGGGAACACATCCTATACAAAGCGAACGACTGTATGCCGCCATCAAAGGACATGGAGGTACCGCAAGATTAGTTATGTTCCCTTATGAATACCATGGGTTTAGAGCAAGAGAATCTATTTTACACATTCTTTGGGAACAAGACCGTTGGTTGGAAAAATACGTAAAAAATAGGAAAGATTAGAGTAAAAGATCCTTGTATGTGGCATTTTTTTTATATACCTTAGCCTGCCTAAACTTAAAACTATTGATGCAACAATTCATAGACCAAATCTATAACATTGTCTGGAGCGATGCTCTTGTATATTTCTGCCTACTATCCGGTGTCTACTTTACCCTCCGATTCAAACTTCCCCAACTGCGCTATCTGAAAGACATGGTCAAACTGCTTTTTACAGGCAACAGTTCGGATAAGGGCATTTCCTCGTTTCAGGCTTTTTCATTGGCCATATCTGGCCGTGTGGGGACAGGCAACATAGCCGGAGTCGCTACAGCTATCGCTATGGGTGGGCCGGGTGCAATCTTTTGGATGTGGGCAATCGCGTTCTTGGGAGCTTCTTCTGCTATGGTCGAAGCCACTTTGGGACAGATGTACAAAGAGGTAAAGGATGGCCAATACCGAGGTGGACCAGCTTTTTATATACTTCGAGGATTGAAGTCCAAAGTATTTGCTTGGACGCTTGCCGCTGTCACAGTCATCAGTACGGGATTTTTGCTTCCCAGTGTGCAGAGTAATAGTATATCCATCTCTGCTAATGCTGCTTTCGGTCTTTCCCATCATCTTATCGCAATCATTTTGATCCTTATTCTCGGCGTCATCATCATCGGTGGTGTCAAACGGATCAGTAGAGTAGCCGAATATGTCGTTCCCTTTATGGCCGGTGCCTACATCTTGATGGCTCTCATCATCATGGCTTTGAACTTTACATCCATACCAGACATCTTCTACTTGATCTTGGACTCTGCTTTCAATGTGGATTCTGCATTTGGCGGCGTCATAGGCATGGCGATATCTTGGGGCGTCAAACGTGGCATATACAGCAACGAAGCTGGGCAGGGAACCGCCCCTCATGCTGCTGCTGCTGCAGAAGTCACGCATCCGATCAAACAAGGGCTTGTACAAGGCTTTTCCGTATATGTGGACACCTTATTTGTCTGCTCAGCTACGGCATTCATGATCCTGTTTACCGGGCAATACAATGTCATCAATCCCGAGGGAGGGTTTCTCGTTCACAATCTCCCGAATATAGCGCCAGGCCCAGAGTTTACACAATACGCGGTTGCACATCATTTTCCACTGATAGGAGATGCCTTTGTCGCCATAGCCCTACTCTTCTTTGCCTTCACTACGATCATGGCCTATTATTACATCGCTGAGACCAATGTTAGTTTCATCATGGGCAAAAACAAAAGTACCTGGATGGTATGGGCATTACGTATCCTGATCCTTGTATCGGTCTACATGGGTTGTGTCACAACAGCAGCTTCGGCTTGGACATTGGGGGATATAGGTGTGGGTATAATGGCTTGGCTCAACTTAATCGCTATCCTGCTACTACACAATAAAGTGTTACTTCTACTCAAAGATTACGATAGTCAGCGAAAAGCGGGCAAGGATCCTGTATTTGATAATTCAAAATTCAATATCCCTGGCATGGAATTTTGGAACAGAAATAAAGAGGAGAAATAGTGTATCTGAATCATCCCAATACATCATTTCTTGTCCTATGACAATTTTATATTCCGTATATGTTCATAAATTTAAAACCTAAACATACGGCAATGAAAATCATAAAAGCAATCTTATTTTCGCTCTTTGGACTACTTTTGATCAATGGTGGGCTGAATAAATTCATACAATACATGCCCGTACCGGAAGGTCTGCCCGAAGAATTGGTAAAAGACAACCTTGCTTTTGCCGAGATATCGTGGCTGATGCCATTGATCGGTTTTGCAGAAGTATTGGGCGGCCTGCTGATATTGCTTCCGAAAACACGAACTTTAGGAACGTTGATTGTTTTTCCTGTGATGGTTGGCGTATTGCTCACACATATGACTGTCGCACCCGATGGACTGTTTATGGCATTGGTCATTTGGGCATTTATGCTATGGATTATTTGGGACAATAGGTCTAAATACTTAGGGTTGTTAAAATAGCAATATCTCCTACTGATCGAAATCATATGCAATGACATCGAACGAAATAGTAGGCAGTAAATTCACATCCCTAAATCACCCCATACAAACTTCCACCCTTGGCACCTAATTGATCTACACGCCTTTCTACGGCTTCATCCTTGATCAGATCCGGTGCGTGATGAGGTTTGCGCCTTGCATCGATGATGATTGAGCCCTCACAGCCCCAATGTTTGTATTTGGTAAAAGATCCCACCCCATAGATATCATAGGCCGGATTGGACTTCGTAAAAGCGACCCACACGAAATTGTTGATATGATCCGTCGTGAAGCCTGCATCATCTGCCAACACGATCAACGGTATGCCTGTGAGATCCTTTTCCTGCAAAGCCTTACACCAAGTATCCAGTACCTGCTTTTCTTCTTCGTATGTCGTGAACGTAGAACCTTCTACCACTAACACTCCCGGAAAGGCCAGCTTGGCATGGCCGAACGGCCTTGGCAATTCCAGCCCGGCAGGTATCTCTGTCGCTAACGTCCTCTTTTTTTCACCTGCTGCTGCAAACACGACTTTGGAGCCTGCGTTTAAACCGTCTCCCGAGTAGTCCAAGGTATCAATCGTCGTATTGGTATGGAAATGTAAATCTCGTTTGGGTTCGATACGCTCTAGGATATGGGTCAAGAATCCAACGATATTGTGGATATCCAGATTGGGGTTGTCGTCGGAGGCCGCTATAAACAGATATTTGGCCAGGCTCAATTGGTTCTTGCCCAATATCTGGTTGGCTATGGTCAATATCTCCTGCGGCCTGTCGACCTGTTGATATGGAGTATAGCTTTCACGCCCTATGGCAAAGAGCAACGGATGTACGCCGGCCGGATCGACAGCATGTACAGCTTTTAGTCCGTTGATTTCTTTGGGAATGGCATTGCCTGTGATTTCGTGGATCAGTGCTCCAAAACTGGTATCTTCCTGCGGTGGCCTTCCCACTACGGTAAACGACCATATCGGATCTTTCTTGTGGTATACATTATGCACTTTCATCAATGGGAACGGATGCACAAGACTATAGTAACCGATATGATCGCCAAACGGGCCTTCCGGTTTGGTCTCATTCGGATAGACCGTACCCGTAATCACAAAATCGGCATCTGCCGAAATACAGAACCCTTCCTCATCGTAAAAATAGCGGAAACGCCTATTGCCCAAAGCACCAGCAAAAATCATTTCCGAGAGCCCTTCGGGCAAAGGCATGACAGCCGACAAAGGGTGTGAGGGTGGCCCGCCAACAAATATACTGACCTTCAAAGGCTGTCCGAGCTGATTGGCTTTCTGTTGATGCACACCTATACCCCTATGCAATTGGTAGTGCAGTCCAATTTCCCTATCAGGGATATATTCATTTCCCGACAACTGTATACGGTACATCCCCAGGTTGGCTTTCATGATACCGGGACTGCTCACATCTTCGGTGTACACCTGTGGCATAGTCACAAAAGCACCTCCATCCATCGGCCAGTTGACGATCTGTGGAAGCTTGCTGACCTGTGTCTTACCATACAGTATAGGGGCTCCGGATTTTTTCTTCCAGGGCAATGCGCCCAACGCAACAGCCGATGAACCTATATATCGCAGCGGATTTTTCAATACAGCCGTAGGATCCATCTTGACGTCCACTAACCTCTTGATATGATCGAGCGTATCGCGAAACATGAACTTCGAACGATCCATCGTACCGAATAGATTGGACACGGCCGGAAATTCAGAGCCCTTGATGTTTTCGAAAAACAAAGCGGGGCCCTGTGCATCATATACCCGCATGTGTATAGCCGCCATCTCCAGATAGGGATCTACTTCTTCTTTGATGCGGATCAGGTGACCATGTCTTTCCAGATCGTCCACACAGGCAGCTAAACTCGGATATCCCATTTTTGTACTGTATTTAGTGAATTACAAAAATAACAGAATATTTCTTCTATAAAAATTTCCTTCAATGGCAGATGGCTACTTCGAAGATACGGTCATGCCAAAGGTCAAATCTCATGGGCTTCATCCATACCATTGCACATCTTCGATATCAATCATAGGGTTACTTCCGTAGATTTTCTGATCTGTACACCGTATTTTTCTTTAAGTTCTTCAAACTGTTGCTGTGTACTGCTTTCAAAGCCTCCAATGGGTGACATACAGTCCTCGAGCAACGTAATACGGGCAGTTATCGATCTGTCATCTGCAAAATGCTCCAAAATCTGTTCGACCGACGCCAACACACAGTGACTAGAAGCCTCCCCTGCGATAAAGATGGTATCGTACTCACGAATAGCGTCCAGCACTGCATGATTGACATAGTATTCTTTGTCATATTCCGCTTTGATGATACCATACATCTCGGTATAAGGGTTTTGTCCTTTGTAGATCAGCTTGGGTGTAGCGTTGCGTACTGCCGCATGAAAATAAAGCATCTTGGTGAATTCGCTTTCGAGCTTAGCCCCGGCCGTACCTTCCAGACAGTGATAAGGCCAGATACAAAGCTGTTTCTTGCCTGCAGATTCCAGGTTACGCAGATATTCCAAAGAACGCCCGGTTTCGCCATTTGCCGCTGTCCAGATACCATTTGCCGCATCTTCGTAACTGATGATTGTAAAGGGTGCCGGATGGTTACCCTCTCTGTCCAACCACCAGACCGGGTGAAAGATCTGCATCATGGAGTGGCAATCCAGGCTGCATATCACTTGGGTCAAGGATTCTATATTGCGATACATCCACTGCGTAAGGCGTTGTACGTCTCCTTTTGAGCCCTGTACAGCCAGGCTTCCGATATTTTCCATAAAATCATTCTGCACATCAATAGCCAAGAGGAGTGTTCGTTTCTCGTCTTGGGAGGCGGGTGCGATGTGTTCTCTTTGGGCCAATGCCAAGATGTCATTTATGTTTTCTTTACTCTCGTATGAAGCGATGCGAGCCACATCGATAATGTTTTCATATACTGTATTCATCTCATTAATTTATCAATTCGTCAATGTCTGCGTCACCATAGTTTGTTTATTAAGTACAATTATCGCAGACAGTTTTAATTTTATTGTGGAGTATCTTTTACCCAACAAACATGAAGAATAGTTTTTATATCCCAAAATAAATCGAGCATGTTTAACGCAACACAAAAAATATGCAGCCTCCTACGGTCGGTTTCCGTTTTTGAGAAAATCGTCATCTCGAACGAAGAGAGAGATCTATGGATGAGCAAAAATTAATTCTATATGACTATAGATTTCTCCTCTTACCTCGTCGAAATGACGTTTTGAGGATTCTTGTGGTACACCCATTCCGAAATTCAAGGTAAAACATAGTGTTGATTCTTCGTATTTTCGTTTAATCAACCTATATTTATATTTCGATGACGGATAGGATTCGGTGATGGATAAAGCTATAATAGTTGAGTAAAAGTAACGGAATGCATACACCCAGCAAAAATACCGTATATACCATAGGCCATTCTACACATAGTTTCGGTGAATTTTTGGCGATGCTACAGTCTTTTGGGATTAAAACACTGGTCGATATCCGACGGCTTCCCGGCTCACGGAAGTTTCCCCAGTTTGACCAGGAGAATCTGGAAGCGTCGCTACTGGAAAACGGCATCCGGTACATGTACATAAAAGAACTGGGGGGCAGAAGGAAAGTACTTAAAGATTCTAAAAACACCCGTTGGCGAAATGCTTCTTTCCGCGGCTATGCCGATTATATGGAAACCGAAGATTTTGTACAGGGTGTTGAAGCATTGGAAGCCGTCGTCTTGGAATCGCCAACCGCATATATGTGCGCCGAAGCCGTGTGGTGGCGTTGTCATCGTGTCTTGGTATCCGATTATCTGAAAGCCAAAGGCTGGACAGTACTGCATATTATGGACGTGAATAAAGCGGAAGAGCACTCCTATACATCGCCGGCGAACGTGATTGGCGACCGGGTATCTTATTCTGATGAAGATTTGTTTAACCAATAAAATAGTTATGGGTACAAAATTTAAAATAGGTGACAAAGTAAGCTGGAACTCAGAAGCCGGAAGAGTTTCGGGTACGATAATAAAGGTGCATACAAAAGATTTTGATTACAAAGGTTATACACACCACGCCACGGAAGCCGATCCGCAATATGAAATAAAAAGCGACAAAACAGACCATATCGCAGCACACAAAGGTACTGCACTGACAAAGATTTAATTATACTAGGGTCTGATCTCCCGCAGACTGCTCTTCTGCATAAATTTACGCTTTCGACCTGTACGATTCCGATGGTCGGTCAAAAGATAAGGATATAGAAATGACCGACGAGGTGAAGCCCAAAAATTCCCATACGGCTCTTGCCAACGTAGGCGTGATAAAAGCCATTGACTGGAAAACATTTGAGGGAAACAAAAGCGGCAATTATGTGGCGGGATTACCTCACTTCGTTCGGTGATCCCCTGTGTGGGGAAGCTTCAACCAAAATGAATCCATTCGCTACGCTCATTTCTTATTTCTGTTGAACAGGCTTCACTCAAACGAGTTTGGCTCACCCTATTCAACAGAAAACCCGACTTACGTCGGGCTTCATTTTGGTTGGCGGAGAGAGCGGGATTCGAACCCGCGGTACCGTTTCCAGTACGACAGTTTAGCAAACTGTTCCTTTCGGCCACTCAGGCACCTCTCCTTAAAATTAACAGTGCAAACATAATGTAAAAAAACCAATCTGCAAAGTGTGCAAAACGTTTTTTTAACAAATTTCCTACAACGAAATTTAAGCTATTGATTTTCAATTTCTTTATGGGAATCTTTCTTTTTATTGACATCGTAGTCTATACGCACATGGTATATGCTCATCAGCATACTTTTGAACAGTTCTGCGGCACTGTGTATATCTTTCAATGTAATATTGGCATTCTCAAACTGTTTCTGTATCAGCTTATGCTCAATGATCTTATCCACGAGCGTATTGATTGATTCCTTGGTCGGCTCTTTCAGAGACCGTGCTGCCGCCTCCACCGAATCGGCCATCATCAGCACAGCCGTCTCTTTCGAAAATGGAATAGGTCCCGGATAGCGAAAGATCGTTTCATCGACCAATTTGTCCGGGTTATTTTTCAAAAACTCATTGTAGAAATAATCTACACGGGTCGTGCCGTGATGTGTACGGATAAAGTCGATGATCACATCCGGCAGCTGATGACGTCGGGCTATTTCTACTCCTTTGATGACGTGGGAGATAATGATTTGTGCACTCTGCTCGGATGTGAGCTCTTCGTGCGGATTGCTTCCGGTCTTTTGGTTTTCGATAAAATAAAGTGGATTGATCATCTTACCGATATCGTGATACAATGCTCCGGCACGTATCAATAAAGGGTTCCCCCCTATTTTATAAATCGCCGCTTCGGCCAGATTGGCTACTTGCAGAGAATGCTGAAAAGTCCCCGGCGCTTTCAACGATAGCTCCCGCAATAGCTTCGAATTGCTATTGGTCAATTCCATCAAGGTAAGGTCGGAGACAATGCCAAAGAGCTTTTCAAAGGCGTAGATCAATGGATAAGCCAACAAGGTCAGCCCCACACTGACGACAAAAGGAAGGAGATCATTGAAATATATGCTTCCCAATGACCCATTCCGCGTCAGTACCAAACCGATGTACCCGATGATGTACGTAGCCAGTATCAAAATACTCGAAATCAAGAACTGCTCCCGCTTGACCATGGACTTGATACTATATATAGCCACCAGACCGGAGATGAACTGCAAAAACACAAAATCGTAGCTATTGGGTACGAACAAAGCCGCGATCAATACCATGAGCAAATGAATATTGAGTGCGACGCGTGTATCGAACAGGATACGTAATATAATCGGCACACCACAATACGGGATATAGTACAAGCTGCCTATCTTTACTTTGATAGCCCAGGTCAACACGCCTAACATGGCAATGATAACGATAAATATAATGAACAGGAGGCGGTTGTTGTAGAAGATCTCCCGTCTAAAATAGTACAGAAAGACCAACAGCAGTGTCATCACCATTCCGACAATAAAAAACTGCCCCAGAGCAACGTAATTCTGGTCACCACCGATCTTATTCTCATCCTCAAAGACTTTTTTCAGCGACAACAGTTTTTGATAAGTCTCATTGTTGACGATCTTGTCCTTTTCGGCAATCAATTCACCTTTCTGAACCATCCCCCGCGTCGTTGAAATGTTGGCCAATGCCGTCTGTTCGATCTTGTGGGTCAAGGATTCATTGTATATGTAATTGACCGTAATGTAGTTTTTCAACAAATCGGCTAGCCACTCTTTTCTGCTTATCTTGGAATCTTTATTTAGATTTTGCCGGACGTATTCGTAAGCCGTTTCGATGGTAAAACAGTCGACCGTATTTTTCTGCTGGGCTATATTTCCCGACAGAAGGGTAAAATTATAGTTTGATTCTGTGGCATCTACTTTTTCGGGATCTTCGCCTTTGTTTTGATACCTGTTTACCAATGAGATTACGCCTCTATTGTAGATATACGATAGGAGATCCTCCCCTTTCTCCCGATAGGTATCCATCTTGAGGTTCGGAACGGTATCCATGAGACTGGACTGCCATTTTTCGGCGAGGTCGGTCGTGAATTGATCGATCTGCTCTTTACTGATGTGCGCTTGCAGATTGTACGTGGGCTGAACGGTCTTTAAGATATGTTGCCTATCCTTATCCAGTTCTTCCTTTGTCTTGAGCACAGAAAAGTTGTAAGGCGAGACCAAGTTTTCATGGTTCCATGGCTTTCCTTTTTGAAATTCATATTCAAATCGAGGTTGCTTGGGCAAAAATATGCAGATCAGCAACACCGTGAATGTGACCATGGCGTATTTGACAAAGGGCGAATCCGCTTGAAGTTTTGTGTTGAAGTAATTTATCTTAAGTTTAGCCACAGTTTTCTACATTGGATATATCTTACAAACAAATGTAAGATTATCTTGTCAATTTAAAAAAGTCCATTTCTCAATCGCAGACTTCCGAAGTTAGGATTTATCAATTTAAAATCGTATATTTGACTAATTCACAGAGGCATCTATTATTCTTATCCCCAAGCCACTCGCTTCCCTTAAGAACAAAGTACCTTTCATTTTATCACAATAAATCTTTAATTCTAATTAATGGCTAAAAGTCAACTTACATTCAAAAAGAAAGAAACAGCAAAAAAGAAGCAACAAAAAAAACAGGAAAAGCTGGAAAGAAGAGAAATCAACAAGGCAAGCAACAACAAGGGTAAATCCCTGGAAGAGATGTTTGCTTATGTAGACGAGTTCGGAAACATTTCGGACACCCCTCCTGCCCAACCTTACAAATTCAAGGAAGAAGACCTGCTACGCCCCGCAGATCCTGAGGACGAATACCTATTCGGCAAGGTCTCCTACTACAACGAAGAAGGACATTACGGTTTCATCCGGGACAACGAGTCAAGGGAAACCGTCTACTTCAATGATAAACTCGCTGGTATGGTATTGCCACTACACCAAAAAGTCAAGTACAAGTACACACGCTCGAAACAGGGCAACCAGATTTCGGAAGTGGAAATGATATAATACCTTGCATTATCCATAGGGTTGCTCCTGAGCGGGCAACCTTTATCTACACATTTTAACAGTTAGAAACATGAACAAACATATCGTATTGAAATATCCCAATGCGTTGGCTGAGGGATTGAGGATAAACTATAACATGGAACACAGAGGCGAAATCCATACGATCGAATGCAGCATCGACGAGAAACAACCTAAACCTTCTTGGCTACAGCTGCATAAATTCAATTTCACCTCCCTCAAGACAAAAGGTTGCTACAGCTTACTCTTCGAGGAAAGCAAGTACAACAAAAACCTCGATACACTATTGTTTATGGATCAAGTCTACGCTTTGATTATGTCACAGGCAAACTACAAGATCGATTAAACAAAAAAATGCAGCAAACTTTAGATTTGCTACATTTTCCAGATACCCTTTAAAGGGGGTATTCCAAATTGGGAAATTATCCTGCTACGCGTACATTGACGGCGTTAAGTCCTTTTTTTCCATTTTCCACTTCATAGGTCACTTGATCATTTTCACGGATGTGGTTGATCAAACCTGTAGAGTGTACAAAAACATCAGCACCGCCATCTGCAGGTGTGATAAAACCGAAACCCTTGGTCTCATTAAAGAATTTTACTGTTCCTTCTTGCATTGTATTACTATTTTATTGATAAATTATTCTACTAGTTATTCCGACAAGGCATTGCTTACCTTCCATGGCAAAACAAGGTGCTTTATAAATGTTAACAGAAATATATGAGGAGATTTAAAATCGAGACTTCAAGGCCACCCAGCGCGTTACTGCTGTATATATTGTTGATAACTATTAAAATGGCAACTGAAAGAGCTTAACTGATAATGTGAGAGAAAACCTCAACAATGTCAGAATGAGCGTAGGCAGAGCCTTGTATAAAACAAAGATAAGACTATTTTAGCGTAAATAAAAGTTTTTTCTCATTTATTATGGATTGAACCTCTTAAAGCTGGCACATGCCTAACGGACAGGCAGGCACGACCCCTGTCGTGTACCTAATGCTATTAAGTTAAGCGCACTTTTGTCATCCCGACAGCTTGTCCCGAAAGCATTCGGGAATAGGAGGAATCTAAAAACCTACAGTTGGAAGATCCAATGTTGCATCAGCCCCGCTGCCACCAACACGACCTTGATGCCTGCTACGCAGTCGGCAAGCCTCAGAGCCTGCCCCGAGAAAACTCGGGGATGACATAAAACGACGGTCACATCCTTAACTTATCTGGACATCGCATGGATCACCTGCACATGCGACCTGAACGCACCCCAAAAGGAGGCAAACTCATTGTACTTAATATTATATTCCTCGCAAGTCTGTCTGACAATACGATTGATAGCTGGGTAGTGTACATGGCAGATTTTGGGAAACAGGTGATGCTCCACTTGAAAATTAAGGCCACCGAGTATCCAGGTCAATACTTTACTCTTCGTCGCAAAGTTGGCTGTAGATTGGATTTGGTGTATCATCCATTCCTCTTCGACCTTGGCTTCGTTGATGGTCTTAAATTCCGTTTCCTCAACCACATGCGCCAACTGAAACACCGTTGCCAGACTCATGCCGCATACTGCACCTGCAATCAATAGCCCCAGCAACGTTGGCAACCAACCGACAACGACCACGGGAAGGACAATAAACAAGCCAAAATGTATGACCTTGCTGGTCCAAAAAATGATCCTTTCTCTCATTGGAAAATCAAACTGTGCTTTGCTATCACCCATACGCTGCTTAAAATATTTCTCGTAGTCTTGATAAAAGATCCACGCCAGATAGGATATACCGTACAACAGAGGAAAGTAAAAACGTTGGTAACGGTGGTGTTTCTTCAGTTGCTGATCATGGTGTATCCGCATGAACTTTACTTCGATATCGTGGTCTTCGCCATCAATATTGGTGTAGGTGTGGTGCGCGATGTTGTGTTTAAGCTTCCAGAAATAGATATTACCTCCCAAAAGGTTGAGGGAATAGGACAGTATTGTATTGAGTCTCTTATTGTCCGAAAACGAGTTGTGTCCGGCATCGTGCATGATATTAAAACCGATGGCAGCCAGATTGACACCAAAAAGCATACACAAAACGATGCTGATCGCCCAATGTGGCTGCACAAACACCAAAACAGTATATAATGCTACAAATGTCCCCAGCAAAACCGATGCCTTGATAAACATCCGTCGATTGCCGGTCTTCTTTTGCAATGTATTCTTGAAGTATTCGTTTGTTTTTTGCTTAAGGGACTTGGAAAACAATGTGTTTACATTGTTGAATTTAATGGTTGGATTCATTTAACGTGTTGGGGGGAAATGTATGATGACTTGTGTTATTATGCTAGACTAAATTGGCTAACCGTTGTAAATGTACGGTTTATAATCTGTATATCCTCCACAATAAGTTGTTAAGGAGTGTTAAAAAGCAGTGTAATACAAAATCTTCTCTTTTTCTTGGATATTCGCTGTTTTTTTGCACCTTGTGTATAGCCTATGCTTAGGCGGGTCCTATACAGCTTTTATCATCCTCAGATATTTCTTGTGTCGTTCCCGGATCATACCCAAGTGCCTCTTGGTTTGTTATAGTGTTGGCAATGACTTTCTTCTACAAAACCATTCCAAAATAATCTTATTTTTGTCATTCGACCGCGTCTAAAACGAGAGTATCAAATCTTAATTAGGAAATATGAATAAAATCGTAACAGTTGTATTTGCTGTATGTCTCCTGTGGACTATAGAAGGATCTGTAGGCAGGGAAAAGACTATAGGCAGACAGGTAAAAGTATTGCAGATCAACGTGTGGCAGGGTACCACGGCCGTACAGGATGGCTTTAAAGGGCTCGTGCAGATTATCGAGCAGACCGACCCCGATATCATCCTCCTCTCCGAGACGCAGGGTAAAAACATAGATGTCGTCAATAAACTAGTAGATACCCTACAACAGCTAGGCAAGACATATTACGGAGAGACGAACCGTAGCAGTGCAGGCCTGCTATCCAAGTATGCCGTAAAAAATGCGCAGGGCTGCTGTGCCTCCGATACACAGGGACCTATGGCCAAAGCTTATATAACGATCGACGGAAAGACACTAGCGGTCTATTCGGCACACTTGGACTATACGCATTATGAATGTTACCTGCCCAGGGGGTACAGTGGAGTGAATTGGAAAAAAATAGCCTCTCCCGTAGGGGATGCCGACTCGGTCTTGACAGCCAATAGACGCTCACAGCGGGACGAATCTATAGCCGCGTTCGTACAGGATGCAAAAGCTGAAATCGAACGAGGAAACCTCATCTTATTGGGTGGCGATTTTAACGAGCCGTCGCATCTGGACTGGCAGGCAGACACCAAAGACCTCCGTGACCACAATGGTCTGGTCATTAATTGGGATTGTTCCGTAATGCTTACTGAGATAGGCATGGTGGATGCTTACCGTCAAAAATTTCCGGATGCAGTCCGCTATCCTGGATTTACCTTTCCGTCTGCAAACAATGCCGTACCTATCCATAAACTCACTTGGGCACCCGAGGCAGACGAAAGGGAGCGTATAGACTTTATATATTACTATCCTGATGTTACATGGTCGCTAAGCGATATATCCATAGTAGGCCCTACGGGGACAATCGTGAGAGGAAAACTTCAAGAGAACAATTTCGCCGATCCTTTTATTGTCCCCACAGACATATGGCCTACTGACCATAAGGGTAATTTGGCGACATTTGTGATCTATTAGAAATAATGGTATCCAACGAAAAAAAACATTCTATTCAGATGTCTTTTAGTAGAGCCGGAGGCTGTGTAACTTTATCCATAACTCACTGATAGTATATCATTTATAAGCATCACTTTTACGAGGTCTCGCTAGTGTCTCGCAAAAACTGACAACCTATATTCCCTATTGTAATTCTTTAGTTTTTGATGTAGGCTAAAGGAAGATCGCAATGTTGTTTATTCTTCTTCCAATTCTTTTCCTCAGATCCTGATAAAATAACGGTAGTTTGAATTATATTAACGTAATTATACATAATTCTAACGTTGTTATATATTAAATTAATGTATATTTATTATATTATACCGTTATATCAGTTATTAATTACATTATTTATATTTATTTTTACGTTGTTTTAATTTATATTAACGTTAATACAATATATTATAACATATTTATATTTTGTAATATCGTAATGTTAATATCTATTAACGTTAGTTTGAATTAAATATTCGTTGTTATTTTTCTTAATAACGTTGATACTAATTATATTATCGGTATATTAGTATATAATTACATTATATTGTCTCACAATGAGTGTCATTATCTAATCCAGAATATAAACAAGTAAATCTAAAATTGTTAGTTATGAGTTATATACGTGTATTAGGAGGCTTCGGTCAGTATAGAGATAGCGATTGGTCGAAGCGGATGTCGTGCTTACTGCAATGAGGGGGAATCCTCACTTCCCCACCCCCACTCCATCGCTTTCAGAAGTGGAAAAATACCTATAATGAGTATTTGGTGAATTTGGCGCGAGTTAACTGGACATGCGGACGTGTCGACAGGGTGCTCAAACGGGAAAGCAAGGCAAGATTAGCCACTTTATTGGGCGAGCTGGCAGCCCATGTCAATTTTGTGGCCAAAGGTAAATTGTCCATCCTGTATACATCGGGGTTTCCCGTGTTTACAGGACGCAGGAAAGGTACCGTTCCCGCAGTACCTACCGGTGGCCAGCTTTCTGATGGTAGACTCCTCGACGAAATCCGCTTCGATTTTAATCCGTTGGGCAGAGATCTGACCTATGAGTGCAGGTATGCGGTATGGACGTCATATGATGAAGTTGAACCCTATTCGTCCCAACTCCAATGGGAGAATTCACTTTTTACTACCCGATCCCGGAATAACGTGATTAAAGGAGTTCCGTTCCGATCAATAGTTTTCATTAATCGTTGTAAAAATCTACTTGATCTCAATGAATTGGGATTGTAGTTGATGAATGGAGCCGGAGGGATTGCTTGCACCCTACAACCCCGCACGCAAGGCCGCAGCCATCACTTTAGGGGGGTACAAAGCAACCGAATGCCCGACAATAGTCGGGCATTCGGTTGCGTTTGTGGAGCCGGAGGGATTCGAACCCTCGTCCAAACATAGTATGATTTACGCTTTCTACATGCTTAGTTTCTCTTTAGTTGTCGGGAGACGGAAGGTGAGAAACTTACCTATACCGTTCTCCGTAGTTGCTGTATCTCACAAGTGCTTAGCAACATCACACTTGCCAGTTCTATAGTTCGATGCCCCTAATGTTAGACCAAAGAACAGGATCTAACGGGACAAATAGCTATGTTAAGTCTAACTTAAGCAGCTAAGGCGTAGTTATTTTCGCCATTTATAAAGTTGAAAGTTCAGATTAAAGTGCTAGACTAACAATGCACTGCATGCTTACATAACCATCGCTATCCTGTCAATTCCGGTCGACCCCAATGTTGTTATGTTTTACAAAATTACGTATTTATTTGAATTATAAGACAACAAAAGGTTTAAAAATCCCTTAAAAAAAGAAGCTACCCTCCATGACAAAGGGTAGCTCCTATCTATGAACTAATAAAACATAAGAGTGCACTACTTGTTCGTAGCGATGTTAAGCTTAGTCTGTGATTCTCCTTCGACCTCCTCAACATAAGCATACACAGTATAGATTTTACCTGCTTCCAACTTTGCATTCTCCAATGTTGCAACATCTTCTTCCTGCCCGTTGATTTTCACGGCAAGGGATACTTCTTCTGCAGGATCGGCTTCTATAAATGTGCCAATCGTTTTATAGGCGACGTCTTCCATCAAAGCGTTTTCACCGTCTCCAAGCCACAAATCAAGATTTCCATCCAGATCAGCCAGGTTGGCAAAACGGATTTTCACCTTACCTGTGGATGGATTGGTCAGATTGTCCTCCGCAATAATGATTTCAGCATCTTCTCCTTCACCTATAGCAAAGGCAGAATAAGACTTATCTCTAGCAAATGTATATTTGTGACTTGCCAAAGTATCCGTCTCATCTGTCTGAAAAACACTGATGTTCTGTTCTCCGGCATCTACCAAAAAATAAGCAGATTGTGATCCGTAATCAATACCAGACGAATTTAACTTAGTAGTTCCGGCATGTAGGTCTATTTCATCAATACCTTGCAAAAGATTCAATACCGATGTCTGTGCTTTCTGCGGTATAGGTACATCACAACAATCATCTCCTTTGCACGAGGCGAAACCTAGCGTAACCACAGAGGCAATCACAAAAGCAGAAACTCTGAGCAATTGAGGTACTTTAAAATTAATGTTCATGATTCGTCAATTTAAAATGTTTAACCAAATAATACTTAAATCTAATTTATCATGAAGGCCTTCGAAGTATATATACGAACATCGTGGACGATTCGCTACAAATATTTTTTTTAACATGGGTCTGGTTTGGATAGGAGCCCACCTGTTAATGGGTGCGTACAGTACAGCCTATACCCGAAATGGCATACGTCAGCAGCAGTCGTAAAAATCAAGCAGGAGCCTTCAAAAAAGCAAGCTAGATCATCTTTTTGGAAAAGAAGAACAGCTCGTATCGAAGACTTTCGTATACCAAGCCGAGCGACACTAAAGTTTCACTGAAAGTTTTTTTAAGACCTTTTCAAAATTCCCTTACAAATATCTCCGATCAATCCCGGCCCTTCGTAAATAAAACCTGTATAAACCTGTACGAGAGAAGCTCCGGCATCCAGTTTTTCCAGAGCATCTGCGGCCGAATGTATTCCTCCCACGCCGATGATGGAAAATGCCCGATTGGATTTTTCAGACAAATAACGTATCACTTCTGTAGAACGCTTGGTCAGCGGCTTTCCACTGACTCCTCCCGTTTCCTTGACCAATGCAGGATCACTTCGCAAGCCTTCTCGGGAGATTGTGGTATTGGTGGCGATGACACCGGCTATCTTAGTCGTCATGACGATCTCGATGATATCATCCAATTGACTGTCGGTCAGGTCGGGTGCTATTTTCAACAAAATGGGTTTAGATTGGGGCTTGGCATAATTGCGTTCCTGTAGGGTATTCAAGATATGCATCAAAGGTTCCTTCTCCTGCAAATCCCGTAGACCGGGTGTATTTGGAGAACTGACATTGACTACAAAATAATCTACATAGTCGTACAAAGCATTGAAACAATAGATATAATCGTTGACAGCCTGTTCGTTCGGTGTGACCTTGTTCTTTCCGATATTGCCGCCTATGATGACACCTTCCGTATTCTTGAGATACTTCAATCTCCCCGCAGCGACATCCGCTCCCTGGTTGTTGAATCCCATTCGATTGATCAATGCCTCATCTTCCACCAATCTAAACATGCGCGGTGCATCATTGCCGGGTTGAGGCCGGGGCGTGACCGTACCGATCTCGATAAAGCCAAAACCAAAATTGGCCATTTCCTCGATATACTCCGCATTCTTGTCAAATCCTGCAGCCAAACCGACCGGATTCTTGAATTTCAAGCCAAAAACCTCCCGTTCAAGTCGACTATCCTTGACCGAATAGATAGATTTGAGCAGCGATTTTGCACCCCATATTTTGGTAAAAGCCTTTAATCCACCTGTTACCGTATGATGGGCCCTCTCTGGATCTAACGAAAAGAAAACCGGTTTAACTAATTTGTACATGTTGAAAAGTTAAAAGTCAAAAGTAAAAATTTAAAATGGAAATGTTCAACGTTTAAAGTTTAAGGTTTAAAGTTTCTGACAACTTACCACTTATCACTTACCACTAAAAAAATTACTACTTTTGCAGGGAAATGATTGCGATAAACAACTTAACATTTGAAATAGGCTCCAGAGCCCTATATGACGAAGCAAACTGGCACATCAAACCCGGTGACAAGGTCGGATTGATCGGCGCCAACGGTACCGGAAAATCCACGCTACTCAAACTGATCGTAGGCGAATACGGCCCCACTTCCGGAACGATATCCATGGCCAAGGATCTCAAGTTAGGGTATCTCAATCAGGATCTTTTGTCCTATCACTCGGACAAGAGTATTCTTCACGTTGCTATGGAAGCCTTTGCACGACAAAACCAATTGCATAGTGAAATCGAAGAACTGTTGAAAAAACTCGAAACAGACTATTCGGACGACATATTGAACAAGCTCAGCGACAGGCAAATGGAATTTGAAGCCCTAGACGGTTATAACATTGAATTCCGTGCCCATGAAATCCTCGCGGGATTAGGTTTTTCTGAAGCGGAACAGCAACGTCCCTTAGCCACTTTTTCCGGCGGCTGGCGTATGCGTGTCATGCTAGCCCGTATACTGCTGCAAACACCGGACATCCTCCTGCTCGATGAGCCGACAAACCACTTGGACCTTCCTTCCATCAAATGGTTGGAAAACTACCTTCAAGCCTTTGAGGGAGCTATCGTCATCGTTTCACACGACCGATACTTCCTGGATCGTATTATCAACAAGACCGTGGAATCTAGAAGGGGCAAATTGACTCTTTACGCAGGCAATTATTCGTTCTACCTCGAAGAAAAAGCCCTGCGCGAAGAGATACAAAGCAATCAATTCAAGAACCAACAGGCCAAAATAAAGCAAGAAGAACGGCTTATCGAACGTTTCCGTGCCAAAGCTTCCAAAGCCAAAATGGTACAGTCTCGAATAAAAGCACTGGATCGCATGGAAAAGGTTGATGATGTAGACGATGACAATCCCGAAGTAAACTTTAGCTTTAAGTTTTCAAAACCCTCTGGCCGTCATGTGGTCACGTTGGAAAACATTTCGAAATCCTACCCAAACCTGGATATCCTCGAAAACACAAACGGATTGATCGAAAAAGGCGACAAGATTGCTTTGATCGGTGCCAACGGTAAGGGAAAATCGACCCTATTGCGTATCATTGCTGATGCCGACAAGGACTTTTCGGGAAAAAATACTAAAGGACACAACGTTTCGCAAACATTCTTTGCGCAGCACCAGTTGGAAGCTTTACACTTAGAAAACACCATATTGCAGGAGTTGCAGACTTTTGCCCCTAAGCATACCGAGACCGAGCTCCGTTCGTTATTAGGTTGTTTCCTTTTTACCGGTGATGATGTATTCAAAAAAATCAAGGTATTATCAGGAGGTGAAAAATCCCGTGTGGCCTTAGCCAAAGCCCTCACAGCTGATGCCAACTTCCTCGTACTCGATGAGCCTACCAACCACCTGGATATGGCTTCCGTCAATATCTTGATCCAAGCCCTGCAACAATACGAAGGCACATTCATCGTCGTATCCCATGACAGGTACTTCCTTGATCACATTGCCAACAAGATCTGGTTTATCGAGAATAAAGAAATCAAGGAATATCCGGGTACATACGAAGAATACGAAGTATGGAATGCCAAACGTGTCAAACCTCTCGAACAGCCCACAAAAAAAGTTGTAAAAGAAGAGTCGAAACAAGAAAAAAAGGATTCTGAAGAAGACGTTATCCGGCTATTGCAAAAGAAAAACAAGGCTTTGGCCCAATTGGAACTACAGATCAGCGAAAAGGATGTTGAAATAAAGCATTTGGAAGAACTCCTTGCCAAAGACGAAGTATTTTCGGATGCCGTAAAACTACAGGAGACTACCCGTAAATACAATTCTACGAAAGCCGAATACGACCAATTGCAAAAGCAATGGGAGGAACTGGCCGAAGAGATTATGGAGCTAGAGGAAGTTAAATAACAGCACTTTTCTAAAATGCTGTTATTTCTCCCGTGCCGGAACCGTCCACAAAAACAAGGTGTGCCCGTCTACTTCAATTTCCTTTTCTGGTTTCCAGTCCCCCATATCAAAAGCATGGGAAACTACTTTTGTACCCGGCTTCATCTCGTTGAGGATTTTTGGGCGTAGCTTGAGATTGACAGAAGGCAATAAATAAAGCGTCAGCACATCTGCCTTGCTGAAATCAAAATCAAAAAGATCGCCTTCAATAAAGGTCACTTTGTCGGTCACCCCTTCCTTTTTTGCATTCTCATTGGCCTCTTGGATACGTTGCGGATCCAAGTCTATCCCAGTTGCGATAGCACCCCTTTTGGCAGCGGTAATCACGATACGTCCATCTCCACATCCCAAGTCGTAATGACGATCTCCAGATTTCAGACCAGCTAGATCCAGCATAGCATCCACGACGGATTGGTCCGTAGGAACATAAGGTACGTCCAAATCTTTCTTCTGCGCATAAGTCTGTAATCCGACAAAGATAAAAACTGTAACGATGATGTTTTTCATGTAATTCACGGGTTTATAGTTTATGTGTCTTAAATAAATGTCGCTATATTCAAATAGTATATGTGTATTATAAAAAACACACTATTTTAAATTTTGTTCGGGTCGGGAAAGCTTTTTTTCGAACAGAAAGAAAACCGTCCCCAACAGCAATATACCTATAGCCAACCATGTTCCGCGACCTGCAAACAACAAGCTCGAATAGAGCAGATAGACCGAACTGATACAGAATATAAGAGGCAATATGGGATAAAGCGGCACCTTAAAAGGTCGATGTACACGAGGCTCTTTATAACGCAACACAAAGAGAGCCAATCCCGTACAAAAGATAAAAAACCAAAATATAGGTGCAGTAAAATCCACCATAGACTGAAAGCCACTCCGAGCAAAAGACCCTACGATGATTAACGCCGTCGCTACCACACCCTGCACCAAAAGTGCATTCACCGGAGTAGATGTAGCTGCCGTCCATCTCCCCATAAAAGAGAAAGCTGGAAGGTCCCTTCCCAACGCATGGTTGGTTTGCGCTCCCGTAAATATCGTCGCATTCGTCGATGTCAAGGCCGCTAAAATAACCAGCAAGCCTATAAAAACTGCTCCTCGTTCGCCCATCGCAACACGCATGACATCCACGGCAACAGCCTCAGATCGGGCCATCCCATCTATCCCAAGCACATATAGATAAGCCAAATTGATCAGAAGATATATTCCCGTGATCAAGAGGATACTGATGACCATTACACGGGCCATCTTTTTGCTACCACCTCGCATTTCGGCCGAGATATACCCCGCCTCATTCCATCCGCCGAAGGTGAGCAGCACCATGATCAAAGCCACTCCAATGGCCGGAGAAGTACCATCTGCTTCTTGGACAGGAATAACCTCTGCCGACGTCTCAGGAGAAGCCATCAATACCCCTGTAAGGATTAGGATCAGCAAACCGACAAATTGTAGTGCAACAAGAAATTTTTGGGTAGCTGTACCGACACGTACACCAATAATATTGACTACAGTAAGAGTCACCACCACGCCCCCTGCATAAATTGAAGAAGAATAAGGCCCAATAGAGCGAAGTTCGCTCATATAGTCTCCCACAATAAAAGCCAACAAAGCAATAGAGCCTGTCTGGATAATGCTCATTCGTGCCCACGCAAAAAGAAATGCAAAACGTCGCCCAAATGCACGGTGTAAAAAGTGGTAGTCTCCGCCAGTATTGGGAAATGTAGTGGCCAACTCTGCGTAGCACATCGCTCCGATCAACGATACGATGCCTCCCACAAACCATACCGTAAGAAACAACTCCCAACTACCTGTATTGGATGCCACGATAGAAGGTGTCCGGAATATGCCCGCACCGACCACGATGCCCACAATGACGACGATGGCGTCGGTTACACTCAACACCTGCTTCGGTGTATCTACTTTTTTTGCTGATTCAACATACGCAAGGCTGTCTGTACTATTTTTCCTATCGTAAATTACAGTATCGGCTAGATTTTTCGATTTCTCCATAGACACGATTTTTGAACGGTTCTATGTAAAAAGACAAAAAAAAGAAGAAATTGTTTTTGAAGATGCTAATTAACAATGTATTACACGATTTTTTCAAAATTCGCAACTTTGGAAAAGTTAAAAAAGAGCTATAAGCCCAACAACCTTTCCAAATGATGGTAGCCAATCCCAAAATAAGCTTTCAAAGACTGTAATTTTTCACTGATTTCAGCCTGTTTGGTGGAAGAAACTGATTTTTTGGTTGCGATGATCATCGCATTCTTTGGGGTATGCATATCTGAGACAAACTGTACGACCTTTGTCTGATAGCCGTGATATTCGAGCAACAAAGCGCGCACACCATCGGTCAACATCTCGGCATGCCGTTCCAAGAAAATCCCGTGCTTTGTCATGAAATCGAGATCATTTTTCGGTCTGTTTTTTTTGATTTCTTTCCGAATCTGCTTATGGCAGCAAGGAGCGACAACAATCATGCTGGCCTCGTTTGCGATCCCCTTAAAAATAGCATCGTCTGTAGCCGTGTCGCAGGCATGCAAAGCAATCAGCACATCCAAGGAGGAAGTCGGCACATAATCTTCAATTGTGCCCTGCCGAAAGACCAACTTATCCATTTGTGATCTGACCGCAACATCATTACACAGATCGACCAGATCCTGCCGGTATTCGATCCCTTCTATCCTAGCTTCCTTTTTCAATTCATTGTTGAGAAAGTCGTACAATGCAAAGGTCAGGTAGCCCTTTCCTGCACCCATATCGACAATGTGCAATTCTTCCTTTTGAGGCAATTCCTCCAGAACCTTACTCAGTATTTCGATATAATGGTTGATCTGCTTCCATTTGTCCTGCGTGTTTTTGTACACTTTCCCATCCGCATCCGTCAATCGAAGTTCTTGTAGATAGCGTTTATTCTCCGCACCGATCTTCCGTTCTTTTTGATGGTCGTGGGTTAGCGAATGGGATTTTTTTGCTGTGGGAGCATCGGACCGAAGTATCCATTTGCCGTTTTTTTGCATTTGGCAGCTGAGGTTTTCCTTCTCGGTAAAGAGTGTCCCGGCACCAAAATTATCTTCACGCAGCAATTCTGTCAATAAATTCAGGCCTTCCTCCACAGTATGGTTTTTGGTAATGTCCCGACGTTGATAGCGATAAACGAAAGACAATTTCAACGCTCGCTTGATCAAAACAGGTTTTATATAGATGTTTTTCAGTTCCGCTTCGCTTCCCCTATAATTGCCCAGAGATAATTTGATAAAACCATCATTATCCAGACTTTGCCTTACCCGATCCAAAAACTGCTGATTTGTCGCCATAGGGCAAAGATAAGAATAAAATATATTCGTAAATTTGTCTCAATATGCACAATCCGAATATTAAAGCCGTATTTTTCGATATAGACGGTACACTA